>Ga0209179_1000001_pt1 | contig 128813 bp, 106 predicted proteins | sample Rivendell_Oct201_11_FD_188352 | JGI IMG/M metagenome (GOLD analysis project Ga0209179, IMG submission 188352) | Vadose zone soil microbial communities from the Eel River Critical Zone Observatory, Northern California, USA -... | ecosystem: Host-associated > Plants > Roots > Rhizosphere > Soil ...
GCCCTCAAGACTTGGCTCCACCACTACAACTGGCATCGCCCTCACTCGGCGCTACAATCTAAACCGCCCATCAGTAAACTCAATCTGGGTGGGAACAACCTGTTGAGGCTCCACACCTAGCGGCAGGAAGAATAGTTCTGCCATTGCTGGAAAGCTACGCGGATGACGCTAACAGTCCGCAACTCGCCTGCGGTACCGAGATTGCCGAGAAATCCACCACTCCGTGGCGCCCCCAACTGAACTCGCCGCCAACGGTATTGGTCATCGAGTGGAGCGATGTAATGACAGTGCGCAGTTCGTCAGCGGGTCACGAAAGGGCCTCTCGCGCACAAGAGCCCCGTCGCGCGTCTCGGTGGCGGCCAGACACTCCGGTGTCCTTATACGCGCAGGACCCGGCGGTCTCTCGGTTGTTGCTTGTTTCCAAATGGCACCGAGAGCGGTCAGATTCTCCCTATTGAAACTATCTATCGAGTAGAATATGATACGAAACCTCGGATAATTATACAACGCATACAAGGATTCGTATCTGTGTCTGGTCACGACACACCCCCGCAGCGGGCACGAGCGCTAGCGCTTCTACGTCGGCGCGGTATGACCCGTCTTCTCGAATTTCGCCGCGCTGGCATTACGGCGGCGACCGTGGCGCGGTTGGAACGAGATGGTGAAGTGATCCGCCTTGCCCGAGGGCTCTATCAATTACCCGACGCCAATCTACATTCCCAACACACGCTCGCTGAAACAACAAGGCTCATTCCCCGCGGCGTCATCTGCCTGGGGTCGGCGCTAGCATTTCACGGCCTAACCGACAATATGCCGTCTAAAGTTTGGATCGCGATCGGTCGAAAGGATTGGCGGCCGCGTGTAAGGTACCCGCCAATTCGCGTCTCGCGATTTCCCGACAAACTACTAAATGCCGGGGTTGAGCACCACGAAATTGAAGGCATTCGGGTGCCGATCTTCGGCGTGGCAAAGACCATTGCGGACCTATTCCGCTACAAGCGGACTGTCGGTGACTCGCTGGCGGTCGAGGGACTGCGAGAGGCGCTGCGGCGGCGGAAAGCCACAGCCGGTGAAATTGCGCGCTGTGCGGTCGAGGGCGGCGTCTGGGCGGCGATGGAACCTTACATGGCGGCGCTGACGAGCGATGCGTAAGCGTGCCACAAACGTCGCGGCGTCCGTTCGCGCACGTCTGCTGAAACTCGCTCGGGAAAGCGGCCGGGCGATGGACGCACTACTTACCCGCTATGCGCTTGAGCGCTTGCTCTATCGCCTTAGCCTGTCGCCGCACCGCGAGCGGTTCGTCCTCAAAGGCGCAATGTTAATGACGACATGGATTGAGGACCCGTACCGTGCGACACGCGACGCGGACCTACTCGCCTTCGGGGACGCAGCGCCTGAGGCGATGCTGGCAGCCTTCAGAGATATCTGCGCAATACCTGCAGACGACGGCGTCGAATTCGCGCCCGACACCCTACGCATCGAGGCTATACGGCAAGAAATTGAGTACGGCGGTGCGCGCCTGCGCACAGTCGCGATGCTAGCGGGGGCACGCATCCCCATCGTCATAGACGTCGGCTTTGGCGATGCCGTGGAGCCGGCCATTGAGACCATTCAGTTGCCCGTCCTGCTCGACATGCCATCGCCAAAGCTGCGCGCGTACCCACGAGAGGCAGTAGTTGCCGAAAAATTTCAGGCTATGGTTGCGCTGGGGCGTGCCAATAGCCGAATGAAAGATTTCTATGACGTATGGATGCTCCTCAACGCCCATGATTTCGACGGAGACCGGTTGGCCTGTGCGCTCGCAGCAACGTTCGAGCGCCGTAAGACCGAATTACCTCGGACGGCGCCGGACGCTCTCACGGCAGACTTTGCGATGGACGCCACGAAACAACGGCTATGGGCGGCGTTCGCGGATCAACTGGAAGCCAATGTGCCCGCGCTCGACGTTGTCGTGAACGAGTTGGCGCGACGCCTGCTCCCAGTGGCAGCGGCTGCCGCGGCGCGCGCCCCGCAGCGGGGCCCGCAGCGATGACAACAAGACCGACCGAGTCGAGAAGCCTACGCAAGCAAACCGATGAGCTGCGACAATGGAACCGGGCGGTACGCGACGATCAACGAGAATATGTCGGGAGAGAAGACTCGATGGAGGGAATCACGGCCAGTGGGGACGTCGACGACATTGCAGTCGTCGACTGGAATGACGAAGAAATTAGAATACAGCGTCGTGTTCCGGAAATTGCCTTTAGGCCGTTCACTCCACGCCGCATCGGCGTGTACGAGGAACGATTTCAACTGTTAGCGACCCGATTAGACCCAAATTGGAATGCCGACGGTTTGTTTGAGGCGATAGAGGCCGAATACGCCTGGGCGTCTCGCCAGCGCGGGGCGCCGTCCGTACGCGACCGATACCGCACATCGTTGTGCGTGCTGAAGGACCTTTTCAGCCAGGGGTGGGTTTGGCGCTACCGGGACCACCGGCTGGAAGTTGCTCCTCCCGATTACACGACCGCTCCGACAAGTCCAGTCGATGCGGCACGGCAGAAGGCCGACATTCGAAAGTCCATGGCAGCCGAGCGGCTTTCGCAGTTGGAAAAGGATTCAACGAAAGCCTTCTTGACGCAGATGGAACGACCTCGGCGCTATGCCGGAGCGTCCGTTTGCGTCCTCGACCTAATTGCAGACGGCCAAGTACTCGCCGGTGCGCTGCGTGCCGCGGCTTCGTTGGCGGGCGTGCCGCGCGAGTCCGCCCTTCGGACGCTTGTTCAGCCATACCTCCAGTTAGTATCCGATAGTGCTCGCTGCCAAACGACGGGCCTCCGGCTAATCGATATCTGGCGCTATTTTCGGTATTCATGGTCGCTACCGTATTTCTCCACTCCGGGACGGAACCTCTTTTATCTCGTTCGAGACGCTTCGCAACCACTACACCCAATCGTGGGCATTGCTGCGCTGGGCAACAGCATTGTTAGGCTCGGCGATCGGGACGATTGGATCGGATGGACACTCGACTCATTCGCAAAACGCGTCAAGGAGCTTACTGGTACCGCGATGGCGGATGATAGTGCAGCCAAGACATTGGTCTGGCTGGAGCGAGCGATCGCATTGGCGATCGCGGATGTTGACCACGCGCACCTGCTCAGTCCAGCGGAGTTCGAACATCCAAGCGAATCGACCATCGGTCAACTCATCGACCGCGCGCGTACGAGCGCGCGAGCGCGAGTCACGAAACTCCGCACGCACGCTAGCACTCGGGGCTCCGGCTCAAAACTTCCAAAGCGGCAGCCGGCCGGAACCGAAGCACATATCATGATGCTTCGAGGAATGGACAAGAGGGCGGTAAGCCTCGCCGACGAGAGCGTCGACGATCTCTTCGATCAAAAGCGTGCGAGCGAACTCGCTGAACTGCTCCGCGCAACGCGCGCGCTTCAGGCCGTTAGAGGAAAAAACCCAATGCAGGCCCTTTCGAGCCTGCTCGACACCGAAGATGGGCGCCGTGGCGTGAGTACGGCGATTAAGGCGGTAAAGAAGCGTCACATTGGCACCAGCATGATGGATGTGATCATCTGTGGAGCGGTCGCCCCCTACACACATATTCTGGGAGGTAAGTTGGCCTGCATGCTATTGACCAGCCCGCAGGTTCGACAGGACTACCGAAATCGTTATCAGGATGCTGTGAGTGCGATCGCGTCGCGGATGAAAGGCGAAAACGTCTCGCGCCCCGCGGAATTGGTCTTGCTTGGAACGACGAGCCTTTATCACGTCGGCAGCAGCCAGTACAACCGGGTTCGCGTTCCAGGGAGTCTTGCGGGAGGTCATGGCGAGATTCAATACCAGCGTCTGGGGGCGACCCGCGGTTATGGCTCTGTCCACTTTTCGCAGCGTACGCGCGTGCTGTTAGAGGTGATCACCGCCGAGCAGAACGGCGGCGCAACTCTTATCACTCGAACGTTTGGTGAGGGCGTGAATCCTAAATTGCGCCTCGTCCGGGAAGGTTTGGCATGTATCGGCTTGGATACGGACCACCTTCTTCAACACCAGTGCCGCAGAATTATCTATGGGGTGCCGCTGGCGCATAACGCCCGGGAGTATTTAAGAGGTGAAGTCGACTCCGCGGACTATGTGTTTCCGTTCACAACTGAGGACGACGCGCAACGCGCGACCGAATCCATCGCCGAGCATTGGCGGCGACGATGGCTAGCCAAGAGAATCGACAATGAGGAAGTCATAGAACGCGTCCTCAGCACAGACCCAGCGGATCTGCGTATGAGCGGCCCAGACGGAAACGAAGGTCCGGGGCTGCTCGCACATGCCGAAGCGCGGCAAACTCCTCGGGAGCCCCTCCAGTCCGGCCCTCTAGAGCCACCGCCGAGTGCGGGACCGATCGGCGTCGCATTCATACAGCAACTATACAATCACCGAAGTTGCTATGCAGATCGCCTCACGGCGGAGCAAATCGATGCCATCCATGTTGAGACGCCGGTCGAAGACTTCGTCCTCAATAAGCTCAAGGTTGGTACAGACATTGTACTGACCGGCAACCCCGGCGACGGTAAGACCCACCTAATTATGCGTCTTACTCCGCAGTTAGCAGCGCTGGGTGTTCGATTTGAAGCGGACGCCACAGCCGCCGAGTCGTACGAATCAATTATTCGGTCCTGGAAGGCGGCGCGCAAGGCGAAGAAGGCCTTCTGCCTTGCAATTAATGAGTGGCCTCTGTTGGAACTACTCCGCGGGTTTGAAGGGACCTTTGCGCCATTGAAGGAGGTTCGAAGCCAAGTCGACGCCGGTATTGTTTACAGCGATGAGTCTTCTGATCCTCCATCCGTCATTGTTGTAGATCTCAATCAGCGAACTGTCGTAGAGCGCGGAATCGTCGATAGGCTCATCGGGACGCTGACTCACGATCGATTCTATCCGGAATGTGGCGCGTGCCCAGCCAGGGAGACGTGCGCTGTGCCGAGGGCGCGCAGAGAACTCAGCCAGGCGCGGCCGCGACAACGCCTCTTTCGATTACTAGAGATGGTTGCGAAGCACGGCCACCACGTAACAATGCGCGACCTGCAGGGGTTGATCGCCTATTTGATTGCAGGCGGCCGATCGTGTCGCGACCTGATCGCTGCGGAAGAGCCTATGCCCTATTATTCGTCAGCGTTCTCCGGGACCAGTGGTCTGTTCGATGCGCTCCGAAGCACCTTCGACCCCGCTCTAGCTACGCACCCGCGATACGATGACGCGCTCTGGAACACCGGCATGCCTGGCGCCGGCTGGCTGCCTTCGGAGGCGCCACCGTTACCCGCCAGTGCCGCTCCCGACAATGTTATCGATGCGATGCGGGATTTGAAACGCCGTTTTTTCTTTGAGCATTCGGACGGTGAGAAACTACTCGCGCTCCTACCGCCTGATGAACGCCGATTCTTCGAGCTATTAGATGGCGCGAAGTCGCAACCATCCACCGTTATCAGAGAAATGATACGCCTCATCAATCAGTTCTTTGATTGCGGGGATGGTGTCGATGACGCACTCCGTCTTTGGTCGCGGCATCGGTATGACGCTCGTTGGTCTCCGGCGTACGTTTCCACGCGTAAGATCAATGCTGATCGATTTCGTGTCCGAGTTCCCCGGTTGAATCCGCTCGTAGCCAGTGCACAAACCTTTGTCGCCGACCACTTCGTTCTGCAACCCGCTGTAGCGGGAACTGCGAGCCTTCGTGTCGATCTTCCCCTTCTTCGGACACTGTACGATGCGCGGCGGGGGCTCCCCTTGGCCCTACGTGCTCCGGAGATGGTCAAACGCATCGATCTATTCTTCAACGATCTCGCCCGTGCCGAACACGGAGTCAAGGAGATCACCGATGCATACATCAAGAATTTTGAGACCGGAGCCGAATTGGCGTTCAAGATTGACCGGTCCAGACAACGGTACGGAGTGTAATAGTGACTCTCGATGAATACCTACGGAGGGGTGTCATTGACGACCTCGGGTATAGCCCTGTATCCAGCAGTATCAAACCGGTTCATATCGCGAATGGATTGGGCCGCGCGGCCGTGGGTGAGTATTACGACCCGGTGTTGCTGAATCATGCCCTCGTCCGGTGGGCGAAACGGGGAGCTGAAGAACGGCACTCAACGTCGGAATTCGCAGCGGAAGCAGGAACTCGGCTCGGCACTCTTGGCACTCCTGCGGAACACACGAAGCTGAACGAATTGCGAGGCCTCCTTCGTGACGTCATGGGCGCCGACGACGCAGTTTTTGACAAGAATGAGTACACGTCTTACACGCTGACACACAAGACTCATTTGACGAAGGATCACAATGACCGCCACACAGGGGACTTCTTATTTCGTCTGCTCGCGGCGGATCTGGGGAGCGGACCGAGCCCGGCTCTCGCCCTGCTGCGCAGACTTCTCACGGACGATGAGGATGAAATTTCGTCTTTGGCCTGGCCCTTAACGGTCGGGGAGCCAGCGACGGTATATGAATTGGACTCGACAGATCGCCCCACGTCATTGGCGTTGCGATCTCATGACGGGAAACAGGCATTTCGATCACCAATCGCCCGAGAATTGAGATCGGCGTTTGATCGACTGGCGAAATTTGAGAACGCACGAGGTAGCAAACTTCAGAGCCTGCGCCGAGTTGTGATGCTGGCAAGCATGGCGATTTATTTGCACCTTGTACACCGCGTACTCGACCTCGGTGACGGGCGCAGTTACAAGTCGCGCAGGCGGCCTATGCTGCTGGATTTCACCCATGGAGGTTGGACCCAAACGGCGCTCGCCAGTCACGGGACCTACACGCTCGCGGTCAAGGGAATCGAAGAGATGATGGTCCTCGGTGTCAGAGGCGCGCTCGAGCAGGAGCATGCGCAATGGACGAAACGGCGCTTTATGCAACTCGCTGATTCCTTGACGTTTCAGGGGTCCGCATCTCGTCAGGCCCAAAAGCGTGGCCAGTTGCTGGACGTATTCAATTCATATGCCGCGGAATCGAACATACTTGATGCGGCCGCCTACGCCATCGTCGACGGATTGGTGGACGAAATGAGCGGTACCCCGATTGATTTTGCACGGTCTCTTGGAGTGCGGTCGGGATTGCTCGCGCCGCGCGGCAATCGCGCTGTGAAGAAGCGCTATGCGCCGAGCGCGGAACTGCTCGAAACACTTCTTGTTGCAACAATTGACATCGATCAGGACTTAGAACTCTCAGAACTTGCGGACGTCTGGGCGGAGCGGTTCAACATACTAATTGGAGCCAGATCGGCAGACTCGGGAGATCTGAGCGACTGGGCGATCAATAACGCGACAAAGGAGGATCTCACGGCAAACGCATCGGCGCTCCGCGAGCGATTGATCGACATGGGGTACGCGAGGCGCTACGCCGACGGGGTCACTGTCATCCGCGTGGGGGTAGGGCCTAGAATATGACTGAAGTTGCTCAAACCGCTGGCGGCATTATTGCCCGCGCCGTCCTTAAGCGTGCGCGCGAGCAGGCGTTCGGCGTTCTAGTTTGCGACGTCCCAGAGTTTCACAAGGAGTCGTTCCTGGCCGCGCTGAGTCCTAGTGTCGCAGGACGTGCGTCATTGCGTCTAGCGATGCCAGGACTTCCGGAAGAGCAGGCGCGCGTGATGCGTACTGCGGCTACGCGCCTGGGGTTCGCGTCGGATAGGTTCGTCACTACGGTCGAAGGTGCAGAGCGATGGAGGAACGACCCGAAGATCCATGACACGATCGTTGTTGTTACCCCTGGTGAACTACCCAAGCTAAATTCGCTAAACCGATTCCAGACAGTTTCCGGCAGCGACTTGTATCGCCTACTGTGCGAAGAGGCTGAGCAGAACCTCTCACCCAATGATGCCCAACGTCAGTTGTGGAAATCATTGCGGAGCAAAGCGCTCATGTCATTGGTACCTCTCGATGGACTACTCGCCTACTGGAACGATCTTAGCGATTGCTCCGAATCGGAAATCCCGGTTCGTTCGCGAGAATACTTGCCCAAGCTTGGGCTTCTGCCAGATCCAGAGCTGTTCCAGTCGCCTACCTCTGCAAAAATTACACAGAAGCTGCTGGAGAACTTTCGCATTGTCGATCAGCTTCGAATTCTTTCCCGCACGGATCGCCAGAAAATTGCGCGTTCGCTAGCGCGCCAAGGCGCAGACACGGTGCGCCTGAAGACGATCTATTCCCAAGTGATGCGGTTCTATCGAGATCAGAAGCCCTCGCTACTTTCGGACCTGAGCCTCAACGATGCGAAAGCATTGCTACGTGCTACCTCTGATGTGCCGCCGCCCGCGCCAGGCTCGCCAGAGCCGGCCCCCGATCGCCCGCCGGAGGGGTCTGCGGAGAGCCGACCGGAGGTGCGCGCCTTAGATCTCCTCATCGGGGGGGACCAAGAGGGCCTCGAGCAACTTGGGAGCGCGGTAATCGCCGCGATTGAAGCAGAAGACAATGGGGATGACGCCGATACGGTAGACCCTAAGAACGGTACCAGGCTGGATGTCTCGCTTACCCATCCTTTCCAGAAGCTGATTGAGCGATGCGTCAATGCAAAGGAGTGGGGCGGCTTCATCGTCACGATGGCCCGATCCCTGGACGAGGCTATTGCGCTTGTCGACAAAGCCGACTGTCGCGCTTTTGACGTTGACGGTCCGAACTCGTCGTTGCGAGAGATGCTCCAGGAGGTCGTGCGGCTGGGCGCGGACCCGGGGTTAGTGCCTGCATTCGATGACATTCGAACTGCACGCGCCGCGCTTTCCACCCACGTGAAGGCGCTCCTCCTTGAACCGCTCGTATACCTAAACTCTTCGAATGAGCGCTTCGCCCTGGCGGAGCGCTATATCGATTCATATCGAACACTCATCGAAGGACTTAAGCGTGGCTATGAGATCATCGCAGTCGGAGCTCCCGAAGGCGTGGAGCTTTTGTGCTCTCGGATCCTAGCACTCGATACCATAGTTCTGCGAACGGGTGCCGGATTCAAGGCAGTTCTCTCGCCACTGCATCCGCTACACCTCTGGAAATTTGTGGAATTGTCGCGGCAAATTCGCGCCCAAGCCATTGAAATCAGCGATCGTGAGCGAGCTCTTCTGCGCTCGAAGGCCGACGATCTTCCAAATTTTGTTACGACCTTATACCTGAGCAATTACATCACCGACGCGGGCCCTAAACTCCTTCCGGAGGCGGGCGTCCGTCAGGGGTTACCCTACTTTGAGGAACTCGCACACCAGTACGCCGGTCGTGACGGCGTGTTTGAAGTTGTGCGGCTCATAGAGAAATTCTGCGTCCTTTATCCACACGCACGTTTGGGACTGAGGGTCGCACTGGTCGATGCTCCAGAGATTGAGTTCTTGCTTCGTGAACTCGTGCGATTGGCGGATCGCCAAGGCGACGATCTGCGTGGGCTGCACGTCAGTGCGTACTATACCGTCGATATGCACTCCCCAGCCGCCGGGCTCGGTGGCGGCGCTGAAGATGAAGAAGGCGCGGAGCGCTATCGTGGCGTCGGTTCCGGGTCGCGGTTCACCCTGGAGGTCGCTGACCAGCGGGTCAACGCCAGTTCGCTCGCCGACCGTCTCGCCGAACACCCGGCTCATATCATTTTCTATTTCGATCCGTCGGCTGCGAGAGCGCAACGCTTTCCGCGAGCGCCCTCGCTGAGGGTGCATCCTCTATGCCTGCCCATGCAGTTCAGTTTTGATCGGCTCACTAAGAGCGTGCGCGTTGTCCCTGCCGCCGACGGCGGAATATTCTCCGAGCACAATGATCTTCGGAATCGCCTGAGCAATATCGTCGGCAGCTCATTTTATGGCGTTACGGCGGAGTTGCAGGCTGAGGCACAATCCTTAAAGCGGCTGGCCGGAGAATCGACGTGGCTCGTCGTCGCCGACCGTGCTCAAGAGGGTGCACTTGCATTCGACGTGCCGCGGGTCGCGCTTCAACGATGCAATAAGCGCGATGTAGCTGTCTACACGAACGATCGCGGCCGCTTCGTTCGGGAATTGGATCGCCAGTTGCGACGGTGCAACTACACGCCAAGCGTTGAAGCTCTTGGCCGCCTGATCTCCGATCTGAATATCTTGCTCAACGACGGCCTGTTGTCTTTGGTCGCCACAAGCGCGGGTTCACCAACGGTTGATGAACGCCGTACCCGCGGACTGCTGGGGACGCTGGTCGGCGCGGCGTGGTACCGCCGGACCCGACCAGCGAGTTTGATTGTAAGTATCGACAGTCCGGAGGCGCGCCGCTGGCTCGAACTTCGAGACACGAATGATCGGGCAGACCTCTTCGGAGTCGAGTATGAGGCGGATGGCGGCTTTGTCGTGGACCTCATCGAGGTGAAGACCTACGAACACCCGGAGGACGCCTACCGCCTCGCGTCCGGCGAAATATCTGGGGACGCTGTCGACCAACTGCTCAATACGGCCGCAGTGATCCGAGAGGTGTTCACACCGGAAGACGCGCCAAAGCGCATCGTTTCTCCACAACGCCGAGAAATACTGCGCCAGCATCTATTTAGAGAGTGTTTCTTTGAAGGCCGGAGCGATGAGGATCGGCAGGTCTGGAGCCAACGCCTAAACGATCTCTTCACGCTTGAATCGCGAGTCCGCATTCGAATGTCGCTCGTGGTTGTGGGCCTCACTCAAGTGCATGAAGCACGGATCCGGGACTTCATTGCTCAGAGCCAGGCTATTCAATTGGTGGAACTGGCGGAAGACGAGGTACGTGCCTATGTCGGCGAGCGCGTGTTGCCAAGGCCTCGCTCCGGCACCGGCGGGTTGCCACCGACGGACGAATCGGACGACAACCCGAATGGTGGAACAGAGGGCGCCGTCGGGCTAAATCATCCAGCTGCGGATGAAGGCGAATCCGAGGCGAGTCCGCCCACTCCGCAAGTAGTGACTGGCAGCGAAGGCCCAGACATGGACTCGCCGGATAAAGAGGAGCGAGAACAGATTGATCATCAGGCCTCGACTCTTAGGCGAATCCTTCGTGATCATGGGGTGCAAGTTCAAGAGTTGGACGCGGAAAAGGCGCAGGTTGGCCCAAGCGTTATTCGGTATCGAGTTCGGTTGCGCCCAGGGGCGAAGCTCACGAGTCTACGGTCGCGCGCGGAGGACATCGGGCGAGAGTTAGCAACGCGGTCTATTCCCTTCATCGACAATGTCGCGGGCGAGAACTACGTCGGGATTGATCTTGAGAGGCCGCGCCGCCAGATTGTCCCGTTGCTCCCCGCCATCGATGCGCTTCCATCTGCCGGGTACGCGGGCTTGCCCATAGCCGTCGGCGTTGCTCCGGATGGTTCACAGGTACATCTTGATCTCGTGCAGTTGCCGCATATTCTCGTCGCCGGTTCTACGCTGTCCGGCAAAACGGTGTTCCTGCACGCCGTGTTGTTGAGCCTAATCGCGAAGCTTCCACCAGAACGACTTGAACTGATAGTCATAGATCCGAAAGCCACGGATTTCGTCCTTTATAACGGTCTACCGCACTTGCGTGCTGGGACGGTTATTACCGAAGCGGAAGACGCTATTCAGCAACTACGGTCGCTGACCAACGATGAGATGCGCGAACGGACCGCCGTACTTCAGCAAGCGCGACTCCCCAACATTTCAGAGTACAACGCCAAGCACCAAGCATCGCCGATGCGTCCCATCGTTGTTGTGATTGACGAGTACGCGGATCTGATGGCCGTGCTCCAGAAGCGAGACAGATCGGACTTTGAGCGCGAGATAAACCGCCTCGCCCAGCGCGCGAGGTCTGTCGGCATTCATCTTGTGCTCGCCACGCAGCGGCCGACCGCGGACATCGTAACCGGCTTGCTCAAAGCGAATATGCCGACGCGCGTGTCTTTCCGCCTGCCGCAAAGAGTCGATTCTCAAACGATCCTCGATCAATCCGGCGCTGAGAATCTGTTTGGGCGTGGCGACATGCTGCTCATGCTGAATGACCGTCTAGTGCGCCTGCAGGGGTATTACATGTCGCCAACGGATATGGCGGCGTTCCTTGGTGCGCGTTTCCCCGGATCGGGGTTTGCGCCAGAGCCCGATGACTTGCTGGAGGTTGAGCGAGATGATGCTGATCGCGCTAACCATGAATCACTGATTGGTGAGGCGACTTGCTTGGCCGCGAGTACGGACAGCGCCAATCTCGCCGACGGCGATGTTATGGTTCTAGAAGTTGAAGCTCGAAAAGGCGAGGGGCCGGAGGTTATCGGTTTGGCCGGCGATGTCTTGAAACAATCGGCCCTTGCGGCCTGGCGATACGTTCAACAGCACGCTGCTGACTACGATATTGCTCAGGGGCGCGTTAGTGGGACGGGGATTAGTGTTCACCTAGTAAATATTGCGCGATACCGGGAAGGCCCCTCGGCTGGGGTAGCAATGGTCGTAGCGATTGTATCCGCGCTTAGCGGACGAGCTGTGCGGCCACGTATCGCCATGTCAGGTGAGGTGAGTCTCAAAGGTCATGTCGGGCGTGTTGGTGGCATTGCGCAGAAAGTCGTCGCCGCGTGGCGACGCGGCAGAACTACCGTCATTCTTCCAAGAGAGAGCGAGGCCGATGTGGCTCTCGTTCCAGTAGAGATACTTCGGCAGTTGACCGTGCATTACGTGTTCGATGTAAAGGAAGCTGTCGCCCTTGCTCTGGAAGCAGAGTGATCTTGTCCGCGCGGTCCGCCAGATCAGCCAAAGTACAGACACGGCCGGATTAGGGCGCTTGCTCTCAGCCCATCCGGTGGTGCTTCACAAACCGTCCCGGCGACTTAGTGATCGGCTCGTGGTCGAAATAGAGTTCGTGAAAAGTCAGTTTCCTAGAATTCCGAATCATGCCCACGCTATCAGAATAATAATTTGGCGCTCCACGTCACGGGTAATGCGTAAATATTGCGCACGACTAGCTCGTCCGCGTTGCGGCCTTTTTTCAAATATTGTCGGGGCTGCGATGGCGCGACCCTTGCAGGCCTGGGGCTTTCCTTGTTGACATTGGCGATCTTTCGGGCCTAGAGCTGAGCGCAGGTATGGGCGGCAAGGTTGAGAAGCAATGTGGGTGCCGCCGAAGGCCGCACCGCGCCCGCGCGCAAGAGAGCGTTGGGCGATGATAAGAGGGGAGGGTCGATGGTAGTTACTTGTAAGGTCGCTAAGGGGCAGGCGATTCTGTCCCTGCTGGCGTGGATTGTTGGGGAGAGGGGATGAGCGGCTCCAATCCACTGACACCTCAGGGTGGTGACGTTCTTGACACAGCACAACAACTTACGGCGCTGGAGCCCTCAAAGAGACGCCGATTAATCGAGAAATTCGCACTTGCAGCGCTCGGCAGCATTCCATGGATCGGCGGCTTCCTCAGTGCGGCCGCGAGCTTTAAGACGGAGGAGGAAGGGATACGGCAGGATAGCCTACAGAGCCTTTGGCTTAGGGAGCACGAGACCAAGATTAGCGCCTTGCACCAGACGCTAGAGGGAATCTATGGGCGATTCGAGGGGCTTGGTGCCGTAGTCGAGGAACGAATCCAGAGCGAGGAGTATTTGGGGCTGGTCAGGAAGGCGTTCCGACTATGGGACCTTGCCGAAACTGAGGAAAAGCGCCGGTACGCCGCCAATGCCGTAGTAAATTGCGCTGGAACGCGGGTCTGTTCGGATGACGTAGTCCGATTGTTCATGGACTGGCTTGCCGTGTATCACGAGTCACATTTTGCAGTTGTACGGGAGATTTTCAAGAACCCCGGTGTAACTCGGTACGAAATCTGGACAACTCTCTATGGAGAAGTGCCGCGCGAGGATTCTGCAGAGGCTGATCTTTATCGGATGCTTATTCACGATCTCTCCACTGGTCGTGTAATCAGACAAGCTCGCGAGACGGATCATCACGGTCGTTTTATGAAGAAGCAGCGGACTAGTAGGTCCGGCGACGCGCCGACTACTCTAGAGTCCTCGTTTGAGGACTCGAAACCGTATGTTCTGACAGAACTAGGTAAGCAGTTTGTGCATTACACGATGAATGAAGTAGTTGGCCGCTTAGCGGAGGCGGAAACGTGAACGTCCGTACGGTGTTGTTCCGCCGATTGTTCCGTCAGTGGCAGTGCTAGAGCAGTTTGAACCACTGCTACCAGTGGGGCGAAAGTGATCACCGCCAGCATGCTTTATTCGCATTTGTCGTGCCCACACCGGGTGTGGCTGGACGCGTTCGGGGACCGAGCCAAGCGGGACGAGGTGAGTCCGTTCGTGCAACTGCTGTGGGAACGAGGAACAGCGCACGAGAAAGATGTCATTGCGACCCTTGAAACGCCCTTCCTCGACCTGTCCATGCTCGCAGGCGAAGAGAAGGAAGCCGCGACTCTGGCGGCAATCGAGCGGCGTGAGCCCCTGATCTACAACGGAAGACTGGCAGTTGACGAGCTTCTGGGCGAGCCGGACCTCCTACGGTCGGAGGGTTCCGGGTATGTCGCGATCGATATCAAGTCGGGAGCGGGCGAGGAGGGCGGGGACGAGGAGGAGGGCGAGGAAGGGAAGCCAAAGAAGACCTATGGTGTTCAGATTGCACTTTATACGGATATTCTGATTCGGCTGGGCGTGTCGGCTGGACGCTTCGGGTACATCTGGGACGTTCATGCCGAGGAAAAGCGATATGAGCTGGACGAGCCGCTCGGGCCTAGAACGCCCTCGCTCTGGGAAATCTACATTGGAACTCGATTGAAGGTTGGCCAGACGCTGACCAAAGCGGTCTCGACATGGCCCGCGGCGGCGTCAGTGTGCAAAGTATGCGTGTGGAGATCCTTCTGTCTCAAGGAACTCAAGGATTGTAATGACCTGACTCTCTTGCCCGAACTCGGTCGGGCTAGGCGGGAGGCGCTGATCGATCAGTTTCCGGCGCTGGAGGCACTGGCGAATGGCGAGATCGACCGATTTATTCATGGCAAGAAAACAGATTTCCCTGGAGTCGGAGCCGGGATGCTCCGGAAATTCAAAGCGCGGGCAGTTCTGGCACTGGCCCGGGACCCCACACCGTACCTGACGCGGCCCGTGACCTGGTCAACGGCTCCAATCGAGCTGTTCTTCGACATTGAGACCGATCCGATGCGGGACCTGTGCTACCTGCACGGCTTCGTCATACGGGAGGATCGGGATCCACGGACGGAGCGGTTCGTCGCCGTATTTACGGAAGCCTTGTCGCCCGAGGCTGAGCGGGAAGCCTATGTGACCGCGATGGGAGTGTTTCGGGCAAATCCCACGGCTGTCGTCATTCACTACTCGAAGTACGAGCGCACGGAGTATCGGAAGCTCCAACGAAAGTATCCAGAGGTGGCTACTCTTGAGGAAATTGAAGCACTCTTTGCTCGACCGCGGGCGCTGGATCTTTATTCCGACGTGGTGAGATCTGGCTCGGAGTGGCCGACGCTCGATTTCTCCATCAAGAGCATTGCCAAGGTCTGCGGGTTTGTCTGGCGGGATGTGGATCCTTCGGGGGCGGCGTCTATTGAGTGGTTCGATCAGTGGGCGAAAACGCGTGATCCGGTCGTCAAACAACGTCTGATGGATTACAACGAGGATGACTGTCGAGCGATGAGGGTGGTGCTTGATCGGATGAAGATGATGGAGGTGCGCGTCTAGCGCGGATCGGAAATCGCTACTCTCTTTATGCGCAATCTCTTCGATCAATACACTCAGCCTGAGAACCGCCTAACGCACGCGCTGCTGGCGAGTCTGGAGGCGGATCCCAGGCTCCTCAGGGACTTCATCCGCTGGGCGGTTCCTGAGTCCCGGCCACGTGGGAGGTTGTCCGTTCTAGAGCAGGCCCTGCCTGGGGCGCCTGAGGACGTGTCGGGGACGGAAGAGGATGAGCGGAAAGGTCTGCCGGATGGGTGGATTCATGATCGGGAGGGGTGGGCACTATTGCTAGAGAGCAAGGTGGCCGCTGCGCCGGACTCGGATCAGATTCGGCGCCACCTCAGAATGGCGCGTCTTCTGGGGTTCACGGATATTCGGCTACTGTGGTTCACGGTGATGCCCGTTCACCATGTACTTGCTCGCGGGGTTGTCAATCGGACCTGGGCGGATTTCTATGAATGGCTAACAGGCCCAAGATGCCGTTCGGAGTGGGCGCGCCGGGTGGCGCAGTATCTTGAAGTGGCGGAGGTACAGGCGGATATGAAGCAGCAGCTCCAAGAAGGTACCCTTACGCGGTTCACCGGCATTCCGTTTAATGATGACCAGCCTTACGCGTACTCGCAGGCAAAGCGGATTCTGGGGCTCTTGCGCGATCGTCTGGCCGTTAGACGGGATCTCCGGCGCCAGCTCGACGCGGACCCGAAGCACCCGGGACGTGGGGCGATCAAGGGGAAAGGCGGGACCGCGGTATGGGATTTCTTGGCGCTCCGTGACCTGAAGGGTAGCCCAATCTTTACAAGATCTCCCCACCTGACTTTGGGCATTACGGAGTCGCAGCTCGAGGCCTATGTAACGGTACCGAATGGGATGCCCGGGCGACTCCGCACGCAGCTTCTCGGCAAGGAGTATGAGGCCTTTGCGGAGACTATTCATCAGTGCACGGCGCAACTGGAGAGGGCCCTCGGCGCAGTCCGTGGCGCCAACCTCTTCTTTGTCATCGTGCAGCGCCGGTATCCGTCCATGGCTGCCGTACCGATTTTGGATATGAAGATGATCTTTGATCCACGGACGGCGTTTCCCGGTGGACCGAGAGGGGCGCGAAACCGTCCCCGATTTCAGCCGGAATGGCTCCGAGCCGCGTACGAGGCGCTGCGCCACAGGAAATCGAATCTTCAGTTTCAGATTGGGGCAGCGTTTCCGTACGACTCTTGCGAGGCGGTTCGTATGGCGAGCATTGCGGAAGTTGTGGCGAAGACGTGGATTGCTTGCCGGCCGGTGATTGAGGCGGGGAGGGAGAGGAAAGGGAAGGGGAAGACGAAGTAGGGCAGACGCGCCCGTTGGGCGCTCGGTGCTTTCGCATCTAAGAAAGGGTTGGGCGAGGTTGAGAAAGGCAGTAAATCGGTCCAAGACCACTCTCGTCGGCGTCGACGGTTGCCACGGCGGCTGGCTGGCAGTAATCGAGCGGCCGGGAAGACCGCTGAGCGCCCGGGTCTACACAACATTTGCCGAACTCGTTGCGGCCTTTCCAGGTTCCGCCCGGATCGCCGTCGATATCCCCATCGGATTGCCAGTGAAGGGCCCCAGGCAATGTGAACTTGATGCGCGTCAGCGGTTGGGCCGTCCGAGAATGTCGAGTGTCTTCCCGGTACCGCTGCGGGCGTGCCTCAAGGCGATGAGCTATGAAGAAGCGTGCCGCATCAGATTCCGGATTGAAGGCAAAAAGATGAGCAAGCAGGCCTATGGGATTCTACCCAAGATCTGGGAGGTTGATTGTTACCTCACGTCTCAACTTGCCGCGCAGCGAAGGATTGCGGAAGTGCACCCCGAGCTATCATTCGCTGCCTGGAATGAGGGCGGGGCCATGGAGTACAACAAGAAGAAGCCGGATGGTAGCGCGGAGCGTCGGACGCTGATTGAGCGGCTATGGCCGGATCAAATCAATCCGCTTCGGGAGGGTCTTCGGGGAAAGGACTATGCGCCGGATGATTTACATGATGCATTTGCGGCGCTGTGGTCGGTCAGGCGTTGGGCTGAAGGAATGGCGGAGGAGTTGGGGGATTGGAAGGCGAGAGATGGGAAGGGGCTGAGGATGATAATAGTGGTTTAAGGGTGGGGCAAACGCCGCGAAGCGATACAGCGCCGGTGCCGGGAGAGGGGTTTGGCGGTGAGACAGTCAATGTGCGGTTCTCACACGCCGATGTCTGTAGTGGGTTCGGGGTTTCAGTCCCTGCTGGCGCGGGCGGATTTGCCGAACGCAGAGAGTGTAATTTGGGTCGACGGGAGGCAGGGTTCATTCGGAGAGGCTTTCGCTCGGCTTCGGGGGTGAGTTGGCTAATGTGTTGGGAGAGGGCGACCTGCTAGTCGATCTTCGGTCTAGCTGACACTTTGTGAGTCGGGCCTTGTGACCGGCCCCGGATATTCGCACCACTGGCTTTGGGAGTTTGTGACCCTTGTAGACCCGGACCGTACCGCAAAGTCCCGACCTCCTGGCTATTCAAAAGAGGTCGGGCGACTAGAAAAGACCATAAGGTTGCGGGAGTTTTGCGTGAATCAGTGGTGCTTAGTGGTGCTCAGTGATGCCATTTGCAACGGTATCCCGATGGCGGTGGTTTAGTAAGTCACTGATCCATAAGCATTCATTTTCAACCTCAAATTCCCCGCGGGGAGCGTCGGCGAGCTACGAACCGGAAGGTCGCAGGTTCGCTTCTTTTGCATCGGCGGTATTTGCCTAAACGGCTCGGTGACAAGCTGCACCGGCATCTCGTTGCTCATCGACCAGCCGACGGCTCGCCGGGAGTACAGATCCAGCAGCACGACGAAGTACATCCAGCGCTCCGAGGTCCAGAAGTAAGTAGAGTCCGCCACCCAACGTTGGTTCGGCGCGGTGGCCTCGAATGGTCGATCCAGAGGGTTCGGTGCAATGACGTTCTACAATCGGACGCCCGCGCCGGCAGGCAGCCGACATCGCTTGCGGCGGCGCCTGCAGGCCCGTCCAAACCATCAGCCGGGCCACTCGGCGCACTGTGCAGCTCATGCCCCGGCACGCAGGTCGTGCCACACGGGGGTGCAGGACGTCCAGTCATGGCGTTCAAAACTGGTCCAGACTTGCGCGAGAGTCACGCCTCGCTCTACCACCAGGTCGACCGTCTCGTGCTCGAACTCTGCAGAGAGCAATCTCCATTCCAACTTCCACCCCGAGGTCACCATCCCGCTTAACCTCGGCTTCAGGAATATCTTGGGAATTCTAGTAGATCGACGCTATCGTCATCGTTCTATCTGACTACGATCAGACCGTCTTCGGATGACGGATCCTTTAAAATAGTATCAACTGGGCGTTCTGTTCACCGTCGATGAATGCGCAAAGATATGGGGGCGCGATGTTGTCAATGTGTTCAATCGGTATGCTGAATTTGAATTCAGGTATCTCGTACGGGGTCTGAAGATTTGCCATCGCTGAAATCTTCTCGCGATTCGCCTCAGTTGGGAATTCCGGTAGCTGAGTGAGAATCGGGAAGCCGTTGCGAACCGCCAAGAAGCAGACGTGAATGCTTATGGTAGTGAGTCGGACATTGGGGGCGCCAGGTCCTTGCATTGGATCGAGTTCGGATTCCGTGACCTGCCCTGTCAAGCGCCCATTCTTGATTTCGAAAGAGCCTCTCACTCTCACGGGGTTGCCAGACAACTTGTTTTGCAGGTAGAAGTCAACTGGTTGTTGGGTGCTCTTCGATACTCTTATCGGGGTTGCGCCAGTGGGCACCGCGAATTGAGGGCCTTCGATGCTCCTCGACAGCTCGATCGTACCGACAATCAGGGCCATGATTAGCAACGTCGTTACCAAAATATAGACTACGAAATTGCTCTTGGTACTCTCTCGCCTCGAAAGGGCGTCAACGACAGACCCAGCTAAGGCGCCTCCGGCGACGGCCCCGGCGCTCCACAGCGCGGAATAGGAGTCCTTGATGAAGTCCGGAAGCTTGTCGAACGTATCGCGGCCGAGGAATTTTGCACCAATAGTGAAGACAAAGATGAGTATCGAACAGGACGTGAGGATGATAATGACAGCATCAAGCAATGACAGTTGTCTGCCGGAGCTTGTCGGCGGAGTGCTATTCATCTTACGCAACCCACACTCTCGATCAGTGGTGTCGATGGATTGACGGTGGGCCGCATAATACGGGATGGACTGGAAGTATGCGCGCCATACGAACCCCTCCTTCTCCGTACAAGGGCGTACTGCAACGCTTGCTGGCAATCTCAGAGGCCAGTGCCGATTCGAACTGTGGATTCAACAACTTGTTGGAGGCGTTCTGAAGGGGATCTTGGTGCATTGGCGGATGGCAGAAGCTCCACCATGCGGCCAGCTTACCAAGTCATCTCAGGTGGCTCCACGACCGCACGGCTGCTTCAGCGACCAATTGAGTCGTTGGCGTCCCGGAGCAAGTGCGAATTGCCACTTGTGTTATCCGTGAGCAACCTCGACGCCCGGAGGCATGGTCGCCGCATTGGTATTGCAACAAGCGTGTACGAGGGCTTGGCGGTCAGCCGACTTCTACGCGCCAGGTGGAGTCGGCGGTGGAGTGGTTGGAACGATGGAGGCCAATGTTCTGAATGCCAAAGGCGCGGAAGCGCCAATGTTCAGCGCGATAATCGACGTGAGCTCAACATGAGACTTTTCGTAGGCCAGTGCCAGCAGTGCCGCCAATGCGATGCCCACGATCCAAGGCACCCAGAACCACACATCAGCGAGATTTGGCTTTTGAGTCTTCGGGAGCTTAGCGTATTCGAGTAGTTCCAAGCACCGAACGCCAAGTGCGCCCAACCCGGCAAAGAGTACTGCGTCACTCACGGCAGTATCTTCATGGTGGTTGCGCCGAGCAGTCTCTTGAAAGGGCTCGTATTAGCAGCATACTTAGCCCGTAACGTATAAAGCGCTTTCCCGGACTCTGACGGGACAGAAGATCGGACCACGTTGTCGCTGTGACTGTCTAGCGCGGCGATAACCGATCGCATTGGTACGCCAGATTCGGTGGCAAGCCCATCGAGCGTACGCCATTGAAACTTGTCATTGCCCAGGGCGGCTTCGATCTTCTTCCATTCATCGTTCATATTGCCATCCTCCGATTTAGAGTGATCGTGTGAACAGCCATTGGATACTAGCGCAACTACGTAAGGTAGCCAAATGGAAAGGACCGCTCTTCCATGTGCATTCCAGGGCAGCGAACGGTTTGCGTGGCGTAGGTGAACTGCGGTGAATTCGCGGCGCGACCAGAGGAGCAGCAATTCTCACGGGGATTCTCATTCAGCTTCGAGGGTTGGAGGCAGAAGCAACGTTCGGCCACTAGGAGCAAGTATTGCTTGCGCAGGACGTACACCGGTTGATCCGGGGTGCGGGTTCATCCAGCGGGAGGGCGTTTAAGCCACCTCGCACGTTGCGAGAGCATGCGGCCAAGGCCACCCGTACGCGCACGGTGGCTCTGTCATCCCAGCCCGAGTTGCACTTAGCTTGGGTGAACCGATCCGCAGACAATAGCTTGCACGAAGCAGGTCACCAGACGCCATCACAGCCGCCTGCAGCGTGTTGATTCCACCCGCTCAATCCCTGCTTGGTAGGCGGCGTCTGCAATTCGGCCTGTGAAATCCCGATCCCATAACGACGGGCCATCGATGGGCGTGGCCTTGCACGTCGACGGCCGACGGCGCATGCTACCTCCCGCAATCATCGGCGGTAGCCGAATTCCCGAAGAACAACAAAATGCTAAAGAAGGGAATGAAGGTCAGGGAGGAGTCTGGCGCCGAAGAGTGTGCCGGCTTCCCACCAAGACAAGGTGGACAGCAGTCTTGGCCCCAAGCCTACCTCAAATCTCTCACTGCCGGTGCGTTGTTAGGGCGCCGTCGGACGGGCAGTGCCGCTCAACAACACAAGGAATCGTGTGTGGACACCGCGAGTCGTGCGATTTGGATTGCTGCCGCGTTACTGACGCTGGCGGCGTGCGCCGTCATACCCCCAGAGTCCGTCAAATTGTCGGCGGCCGTTGGTGGAGATCTGCAGGCACTCAGACGAAGCCACACATTTTACGTCAACACCTTTTATGGCCGCTTGGAGACGGAGACCAGCAACCTCGTCGACCAGCAATTCGCGCCAACTTTGATTGCGGCGGCGCTCAAAGGTAATTCCGGCGCGACACTAATGCAAAAACTGGAGGCGGGAAAAGCAGGCGGGCAAGCAGCTCAGGACGCGGTGGTATTCGTACAGCATTTCCTCACCAATGTGAACAAGAACGTCGAGGCCGAAAGAATCGCCACGCTGGGTCCGATCAAGCTGGCGCATGCGCGGGCGCTCGCGAATCTCGACGCCGCTTACACCCAAGTTGCCCAGGAGAATTCGACCCTTACAGCCTATCTTGAGTCATTGGAGAAATTGCACACGGCGCAAAACGAATTGTTCGCTGCGGCCGGAGCACCCCATTTGCAGGACGACGTCGCGAGTGCTTTGTCGAGTGCCTCGGACGAGATCGATCGGTGGCGGAAGAAAGCGGAGGCCGGCGAGGTGAGTGTCGACAAGGCCACCGAGGAGATTCGCAAGATTCTTGATCGTGGGACGTCGAATGAATCGAGCCCATAGAACGACAACCTAGAGGACCCGCCCATGCCGACGCAGAAGGAACTGGACGAATTTGATGCGATGTTCGCCAACGATGTGAAAACCATTACGAACGGTGGGACCGGTCCCTATGCCGAGGCGGTCCAGGATCTCCTTCACCTGTCGGGTCAGGCCGAGACTGCTGGCACTATCGCCGTCACGCCAACCGAAACTTATTCTCAGCTGATTGCACTGGTGCAACGGGCCTCGGCGATGAATTTGTCTCAAGCGCAACTCAAGGATCGAATCGTCGCGCTCGGTACCACCGCCGTACGCATTGCGAAAAAGGTCGAAGGGTTGGCAACGCTATTCGCCTGAACCGCGTAGCGTCGCCGGCAACTCCGTAGGCTTGTTGCTCTCGGCTTCTAGTTCCTTTAGCCGCCGGAGCTCCGTTACCTTCGTCCCGGCCTGCTTGGCCTTCCAATTATGGTAGGTCGCTTCCGAGAACCAACGGCGACGGCAACGCTCCATTGTCTTCGCTCTGGCCTCGGCCCGCCTGAACGCTGCAATGATCTCTTCCTCGCCGAACTCCTTTGCCTTCATCCTCCGCTCTTGGTGAGCGCGCTCTACGGCCGTCGGGGACTATGGCAAGGTATCAGGTCGCCTCGACCCCAATTCGAGAGTCTTGATTGCGCTCCGTGGAACCAACCAGCTCCTGACACGTGCCCCCGATCCATCGGATTTTGTAGCCACATAGAAATCGGCGTCCGACTTGGTGATCAGGAACAAGCGCGACGACGGTGCGAGCATCGACCCGTCGGCAAGCGTGATGCTTACATCAGGGGTGTCCAAGATCCTCTCATATTGAAGATAGGCGACAAGATGACCCATTGCGCTTGATGTCAGAAGAGTCAATACGAGATAGAGCCCTAAGAACGAATACCGCATGCCTCGCGTTTGCGAATTGAGGAATCGGGCAAAGGAGAATCTCCGTAGAGAAAGCGCTGCAACCACCAATATGGGCAACGTGGCGGGACCGACAACCATTGCCGTCCGCAAGAAAGCGACAACTGTCGGTGTAAGTCGCCTACTCTCCGCCGTAAGTCTTCTGTCTCGAACCAGAATCTCTATCCAGGAGGATACCAGTTCCACATTGGACCAATAAAGGTCAATGGCCAGGGCAGAGAGCAATGTGAGCAGGACAAGAAGCGGTACGTTGTCGATAAACGCCGAAGTCACCGTGGGCAGACCTCTGCGATCCGCTCGCGCCGTTAGTACGGCGAGCGCACCCGCCAATCCAACAATAACCAGGAACGTCAGCACCGAAGCAGCAAGCGGAATGGTGATATTGGCACTATCGATAGAGTAATAAGAATAATAGCTCCGATAGTACCCTCCAGCGACAAAGGTTGCGAAGGCGGCCACAATCGACCAAGCCGCACTCAACTCAAGGTGCGTGCGAACCCAACGTAAAACCGGGTTTACGCTGAAGATCACAAAATCACGCGCGTCGTGAGGACTGGCGCGGCAAGTGCCCAAGCCGATGAGCAAAATACCAATGGATGGCCGTGATCAAGAAGACGACAATGGTCAGCTCAACGCCAACAGCAATGGTCATCAGGTACGCTGAGATGAAGCCGCCGGTGGGATGTCCCCTCTCAATGAGCCAACTGGCCATGGCACCCGCGCCAACTTCAATAGCCGGAATGAGCTGCAGCCAAATCTTTATCTTGACTGCCCTGTTGAGGGATCTCTGAAACTCCGCGTACCCGTTAGAGACGGACCAGGCTTCCAATAGAATGTGAATGGCTATAAAGGTTGCAACGCCGCAAAACATTGCAAGAAGCTCTGGGGGAGTGGTGTGTCTCGACAAAATCGCGGCTACAAAACTTGCAACTGCGCTGAGCGTAACCTTGAGCGCACCTCTCAGGCACAATCGTGGCGTAAAGGTGAGAGCCATATAGTGGTCTCCTCGAGTATCCGCAAGCGTTTATTGAAGTCGTTATGATGCTTGGAGACACTAAATGTACATGGTTTTCTAAGGCTATGCGACTGCCGTGGAAGCGCCTCACTCACCAGTGTGAAATGGCGCCCACGGTGGTCACAGTGAGGAAGAGGAATTCCGTTCGTAAGCCGGTTAGGTGATGACTCGACGGCACACCCGCGTGAGTTTGGCGTAGGCGGACAGCGCCCGGTCCGCTTCGAAATGACTGTCGCGCCCGACGAAGGGGCCTAAGGGGCAACGAACGGCGCCGAGAGTCCCACGGGGAGGGGGCAAGTGAGAGTGTTGATCGAGGACTGGAAGCTGGGTCTCATTGCGGTGGGATCAAGGTCTCCCTATCCTGGCGGCCCAGCACGAAGGGCAGCAAGGCTGGACCAAGTCATCGCGCTGGCGACGCTAGCCAAGGGAACGCTCAAGGCTAGCCGCAACTTCGCCCGAGAGCAATTCGCCTTAATGCACCGGTACGCTCTGATTCTGCTAACCAATCAACCCGATTCGCATGTCCACCCGGTCGTCAAAGTCAGGAGCGAGAAGGGGAAGCGAAGGAACCGTGCGCAGTAGACTCTTCGCCAATGGCGGCGAGAGTTTGCTCGCCACCTGAAGGGGGAGTAAATCGCGGCCGACGTGAAGACCAAAATCGCCCGCGGTATCACGAAGCTCCACTAGAGTGACGGTATTTCCCGGTGAAGGCGCGCCGGAGTATCCACTCATTTTCGCGCTCGCGCGGAATCCGTCAGCTCCGTCCTGCGTGCCGGCGACACTCATGTCGAGTCTGGAAGGGCCCGACTCGTAGATACCTGCCGAATCGTCGTGCTGGCTTGGGGCGGGTTGGGGGATATTGAGAGCAGCCAGAAGTAGTTGTGTAGCGAGGCAATCGATCCGAAAGTCAGGATCCAAATGCACTTCCAGCCTCGTATTTGCGGTGGATTTTGGGCGATGTTGCGACTATCGGGGTTCTGACCATCACACTTTGGTGTCAAATTGAGAGGGCGCGCTCAGCACGCCGTGGACCCAGCTTTCCACGTCGATTAAATAGGTGGGGGAAGTAGGGGCAGGTATGAGCTTCGGGAGAAGGATAGGAGTACAGTTGTGGGGAAAACGGGTTTAACTATGCGATCGACGTACCTGTTACTGAGTCATTGCCGGGGTGGACTTAGACCCTCTCGCTTGACTCGGGCCGGGATACTTGGGTGAATCGAATCCTTGTACGGACGGTCAACTTGAGATTGAGAGGAGGCGAGACCGCGGGAGGGACGCCAATTGCATCCAAGAACACGTTGGCGTCCGACAGCGGGTCGGCCGTCGACAAGGGAACGAAACATCAATTCGCGGTGGCGCGCTACTGCCAGTGGTAGTGGCCGGAATTGATTTGCGGGCTATTAGGAACTCCAACCAGATAGAGGGGGATCGTATGGCGTCCTTTCGTTTTGGCAAACATCCGCCGAGGGTCGATTACCGATCGCTTCGGCTCAAGAGTTATTTCAAGTCGACACTTCCGGCGCCTCCGGCGACCCACGATGTGTTGGCACACGTTTATGCGCATCTAAAGTCGTCCGATCCGACCCTCCTCTTTCCGATGGACGGGAATGATCAACTCGGCGATTGCACGATCGCGGCCGTCGCGCACGCACTCACCGTGTATAAAGGGCTGATCGGAAAGAAGAGCATTCTGGCCTTACCGGCAATCTCTAAGGTCTATTTTCATCTGACCGGCGGTATAGATTCCGGGCTCGTCGAGCTCGACGTCCTCAACTATTGGCGTAAGACGGGCGTGGGGAAGGACAAGATTCTCGGTTTCGTCACCGTGAACCCCAAGAACCATACTCACGTGAAACAGGCGATTCACCTCTTCGGCGGAGTCTATCTTGGTTTTCAAGTTCCACACCACTGCATGCAGCAGTTTGATGCGCGTAAACCCTGGACCCCAGGGCCACTGACCAAGGACGGGCATGCGGTCTATGCGGTGGGCTATACCGCCAAAGGGGTGACGGTGTTGACCTGGGGCAACACCCAGCAGGGCACCTGGGGTTGGTGGGACGAGTGCGTGGATGAGGCGTACGCGATCCTACCCAGCGAAGCGAAGGCCAAGGATTTCTCCCCTGGATTCGACTTCGCACAGCTCCAGTCTGACATTGGTGATGTCGCCCACTGAGCTCTCAGGGCTGATGCCCATGAAGTGCATATTCTATGTCGCTCGCAGCGGGCGGGATTGTCACAGGCAGTAGGGGAAGCTAAGAACGGGTCTGTTCGTGGTCGAGGAAAATCTACGACAGGACATGATACGTTCTCTTAATGGGCTTTCGATTCGTACATGCGACAAGCAATGGCATAGGGTTACCGTATGAGGCCTGGCGGAGGAATCGGCGATGTCAACCGCTGACGAATTGAACGCTCGCGAGATGCCGTCTTTGCGTTTGGCCAGTCTTGGTTTTAGGGCCGTCAGCGCTATCGCCGCGGGTGTCACAGCAATGGGCGCGATCTGGACTGGCATTGTGTCGCCTGGCCGAAACCTTCTGCAGTTCCTCGCATTTGGCGCAGCGACGCTGGGTGTCGTGGCACTCGGTGTAGCCGCCATTGTTCTTTGGTTCAAGCGACGCATCATTCTGGCCGAGGGAGTAAAGTTTGAGAGTCGACCGGTATTTACTCTTGAGGAGCGCGGGGCGGCCCGTGCGCGATTAATTCCGCTAGGCTTGGCGTTGCTGGTGGGTTCGATCGCCTTATTCGTGGCCGATCATCAGCTGACACCCAAGATTTCCGAAATCAGGCTTTCGGATGACGACACCGATGTAGTGCTTATTGTGGGCAACCATTTTGGCACCAATGCCAGCCGGCTATGGGGGCATTTTGAGGGGGCGGCGGTCGAAGAGCAGGTGGCCCGGAAGGTCGCTGTTCACGGAATTGAGATCCTGGTACCCAGCAAATTCTCGAAGGGCTCTATATCCGTGCGGCGTGGCCCGCGGAGCTCTAACGCGGTGTCCTTCACGTATCCGGGCGTGATTTACGAAACGGCCGTGGTTGAGCTGATTCAACCGGCGACCGATCCCATTCAGAGGATCATGGCGCAACTGGAGCCTTATCCGGAGTTTTCCTATTACTCCGGCCTCAGTGATAAGCCGACGCAATGGCCGCCGCGCGTCTTTAAGGATCGGGATGACTTTGACGGCAAGATTCGCCGGGAGTTATCTGGCGCCGCGCTCATGGAAGTCACGCATTGGGAAGAGCAATACCCGGCGAAATTGACCTTCGTTGGCGGCAATGCGGACGATCCACAAAGCAGCCTCAACCAATCCTATGCGCGATTGCGCATGTTGCTGACCGAGAATGGGCGCGATTACAGGCGCATTGAAGGAAAGGTCGGAGATCACGCCGCGCGAGCCTTGCGTGTACTGGAAGATGCAAGGCGCACTTTAACGGAGGATCTGCCCAACCGAATGTTCATCTTGCGCGTTAGCAATCGCTCACCCGAGGATTCTGACAATTTTACCGCTGAGCTTACGATTGACGGTGGGGTCTACGACGTGACCGTCAATGAGGAGGGAGAAAAAGCGCGCAGTCAGCAATGGTCGCCGGGTCGTATCAACATCGACATCCCACGGCTCCGCCCAGGATATTCGGTGGATGTTCGCGTGTGGTATGCCTATCAGCCTGTTTCAGAACGTGTGTTTGCCGACGCGGCGGATGTGGAGTGGGAGATGACTCAGGGTGTTGTGGTCAACAATCTGGGCGTAAGCAACGGGCTCATTCGCCGGGCGAAAGATTTGCTCCGCGACCTGAAGCCGTACCACCAGTTCAATGTCGATCCCGTGCATGGATCACCAACGTTCCGCAGGGTCTTCGATCCAGAGCCCAGAATTGCGGAAGCTGATAGCCCAGAGACGATTGACCAAAGCCCTATCGAGGCCACTACGGCTGGGGACTCCGCCACGGTGACTCGACCGAGTCTCATTGGGCCGCCGCCATTGGCTGGCACGGCGGGCCCACCTCCATTGCCCGGAGAGCTGGCCGAGCTGGTCCATATTGGTGCCAGCAAGCAATTTGAACAGCAGAATGACGCGCGCGATGCCGAAATACGGCTGACAAAGGCAATGACGGATGTTACCCAATCTTTGGGTAAGGCGGCCCAAGCGACGAACGGTTATTGGCTTTATCAGCGCATCAACCCCACAACGGCGACCTACAGCAATGTCACGGGCAGTTATCTGGTGACGTGCGATTTATTGGGGATCCTGAAGTCCAACTACCCCTTACAGACGGAGGCGCTGGCCGGATGGGCTGAATTTAAGCGTTCAGGAACGGCGTCGATTCAGTCGATTGCCTTACAGAAAGCCCGATACCCCGTGGTGATGCAGTTCTTTTCCGATTCTCGGGACACCAGGAAGGACAGTAAGCGGGTGCTTACCCGGGAGCTGAGTCTGGCCGACATCTTCGACGATCAGAGAGCCCGGGCCGGCAAGTTTAACCAGCTGGCGCCAGAATTCTCGGACCTCTTGCAATACACGCGGCAGCGGCTCGTTGGGCGCTACCATAGGCCATTCACCTTAAATGACACTACTGAACGTCAGAAGCCGTTCTACTTGGTCATTCGGGAGAGCGAGGTCAACGAGAATTTCTATTTGCCCGACGACTGGATGCCGGAGGCGGAGAAGTCAATGGCGCGGAAAATCCCCGATCGCATATTGGCTTCCAGAATTGCTACGCTCTTTGACTACGGGCAACATTCACGCGAGCTGTCGCCGACCGAATTGTCCGAGATCTTCCGGAGCAATTGAGAGGAGCTAGACACTAGTTGGATAGAGCGGCGTGGAGGCGTATGTCGGGAGAGGTAGGTGCGGAGCCATTCAGGGGGTCCTGCATGGGTGTAGGGTTCCAGAGCCGCCGTGGCGCGTTGAGAAGACCGCGGTCGGGCAGTGTGACCCAGCTACGCGGCACGGCGCTGGATGCGGCATGAGTCCGGATCTGGAAAGGGCATGAGCAACAAGGTCGACGTCATCCCTATCCGACAGGTTCAGCGGTTCTTTGTCGGACTGGGAGCCTCTGTGGCCGGCATCTCGGCGATGCTGTACGCCTGTGGGTACCTTGTCAGCCGCGGCCACTTGCATGCGTTGGGACTGTACGGTTTGGTCGAGGAATCCGCGGATGCTTTCCTCCAAGAGGGAGGTAAGTTCGCCTTCGTCACGGGATACGTCGTTCTAAGGACGACTCTGGCCTTCATCCCCATTTTGGGACTCGGCGCCGTTCTGGCCTTGGTTCTATGGTCGATCGGCAGGCGGCCCAGGATCAAATTGGTCGGAATTCGGCTGGGCCAAATATTGGGGCGCTGGCTGCCAGCCCCCTGGCCGCGAAGGATCCTGTACGCGCTGGCGCTGGGCGTCCTGGTTTGGCATCTCGATCAGTCTCTCGATGCGGCCCAGGCTCCAGCGTTGGTATCCAATCTTCTATTTACGGCACCCAGCGGAGTAAATCAGAGCGCCATCGCCGATAACGTTCCAATCACGCCCGCGACCATCAAGGCGGCACTACTCGTCGGCGATACGCAGTTTCCCGGATCCATCTACAGCGGTCTTCTGTTCAGTACAACTTTTGCCGTCGCGCTTGCGGCGGTCGCCTGGTGGGTTGTAGAAGCCTGGCGTTTGAAACTCCTTGCATTGCTGCCGTTCCTCCTGGGTGGCGCGACCTTTGTGCTCATGTTGCCCTTTGACTATGGTGTACTTGAGCGTGCGATGCAGTTTCCGCGAGTTGTGCTCCACCTGCTACCTGACAAATCGGGCGCGAGCGATGCGGAGGGTTTTCTGGTCCAAAAAAATAGCGACGGCGTGCTGGTATGGGACCCAGTTCTTCACCGGCTCAGCTCTGTCCCGCAAGATCAAGTCCAGCGCATGGACATCCTGGGGAACGAACGCTTATTCGGCGCGCGACTGGCGGGGACAGGGAAAGCACTAGGGGAGTGACTACAATGTCAACACTACAGTTCCGATGTATCGGCTTGATTGCTCTGGCCGCGATGCTGTGCGGCTGCCCGCAATCGCTCATGCCGGATCCGAACATCATCGGATGGATGCGGGTTGATGGCCCGGAAGGATACCGGAACGGCCAGTTGGTACAGGGCGTGAACATCAAGATTTTTTCAGGCGATCACGTTTCGACGGGAAAGGCAACCGGCATTCAAGTCCGGTTTCGAGGTCGAGGTGACACTTATATTCAGCTTGACGAAAATACGGACCCGGATCTGATCAAGGAGGCGGGCTGCCTCTGGGTTCGGCTTCTCAAGGGTAAGTTATTTGCCCAAGGCACAGGGTTGTGCCTTGATTCACCGGATCTGGCCGCCGCAGTCAACAGCCAAGTGAACCTTGAGATTCAACCGTCGAAGCGCGGTGGCGGGATTACTCGGTCGGTTCTTACGGTTATTGAAGGGCATGCGATGCTGTCGAGACCCGAGTCAATTGAAGTCGGGGCAGGTGAGCAGATTGGGGTGAGCGAAGGGCGCGGTGTGGAGCCCGTTCGGGCCCTATCCATGCAGGAATTGCGCCAAGTGACCGAGTGGAGATACCAACACCGGCGCCTCATACTTGCCAAGTTCGTGCCGATTCCCATTCCGACACCGGACACCAACAGCACGGCGAATGACCAGCCTACACCGCCACCGCCTGCGGTGAATCAACCGCCCCCGGTACGGCCGGGAATTCAAGCTTTAAGGATTTACCAACCGCAGGGGTGGTGTTGTGTATATGCCGGTGAAGTCAGAAACGAGACAAGCGCAAGCTGCGCCGCCCTAAAGGGCACCTTTTATGCGGACGAACAAACGGCTCGGGCGAGCTGTCCGGCCGTTCAGTAGTGGCGGAGCGCATGGCAGCGCGCTGGGCTTCGCGCGCACCCTAGGGGTAAACGGGAGCGAGTCCACTCACCCCCAAATGCGGTTGCCTCGTGCGGCACGATGAAGCAGGCCGATGGACGCGCCAATTAGCCACTTCGCGACATGAAGCCCTTCTCTTGAAGATGTGGCAGAGTCTCACCCCAGTCACTGAACGTCGTGAAGCCGTCGAAGCGCGGGTCTTGGGGGTCGCTCTCAGTCACATTGTGAATGAATACTGCCGCCGCGACGTTGGGGCGCGCTTGGATAAGGGCGTGGTAGACCTCCGGATCCTTCTCTCCTGAATCGCCGAAGAGGATCCACATGCGACCGGGATAGGCGTCGACAATCTCCAGCAGGTGCGGCCGCTTGAACTCAAACGGATCGAGAGGCTCCTGCGAGTAGCGGCGTAGAATCATTGCGCCATGCGGCAAGCCGACGCGGTCAAACGCGTCCGAAATCCTTTCATGCAAAGACCAAGGGCTTCCAGAGAGATAGAACACTGGAAGTACCGGCACGAGCGCGGAGTCGGCCCCTGCAACGGCTGCAATGACTTGGGCCGCGTGAGCGAAGATTTGCACATCGTAAGTGTTGTGAAAGAACGTGTTCTTCAGCACCTCCAGCTTGTGCGCGATTTGGGTATCGGTGAGCGTGTCGTCGATATCCGAGATCACACCCAGAGTCGGTGCGGTTGTGCCCACCACCGAAACGGTCGTGCTTGCCTCGGGCGCCGTATAGTGTGGCTCGAGCAACTGTGCCGTAATGCGAATAGGCCCAGGCGGCATGCCAGCGGGCAGTGACACAGTGAGAAAACCGTTCGCATCAGCGCTCATTACTCCAGCGCTCGGAAACCCGGACAAGTGCACCTGCGCGCCGGCCAGGGCGTGCAGTTCCAAGGCCAGAAATGACTGGTGAAGCTTCCTCTCGAGTTCATCGCCTTCCGTGGGCAACGGCGGGCGTTGCCCTTTGTGCGCTCGGCCGTAGAGAAGCCCACCCATTTGAGTGCTTGCCCATCCGGAGTACAGCTCGAGGAAGGCGGGCTGCTGGGATGTACCGGGGCTTGGCATAGTGGCCTCCGCAACGGAACCTGGAGAAGCTGGGGCGTATAGTGGCTCTTTGGCCTGGGAACCATATTAGAACTGAGAGGCCACGGGGTACAACGATGGACGTGTCCGCTCAGCGTCCCGTCCGATGCTGCCAGGCCTGCTAAGCGTCAAGATTTGAATGCCGGCACAAACAAGGGGCGTTGGCGCTACTCTTGGGCAATCCAGGTCGGCCGCATCGCCCAATGGGAGCCGGCAAGGTCGTGAACCTCGCGTTGCCGGCCAAGACGACCGACTGCACTGACTGCTACAGTTGGCTCTCTCTGCCATATGTGTCTGCGGGTGTTCCAGACACCCGAGGTGGCGCAATTTGCACTCGTGGGCACGAAGAGTATCCTGAGACCTATTGCCGAGCCCATTCGAAGAAATAAGGCCTTCAATCCGGTCGATCAATAACTAGATTCTTGGTTCATCCAGCACCCCTTGAGCCGACGGGGCTCGTGTTTGCAGCCGTGAATTCAACCGCCCTCCAAGAGACCGTTTTCCCGTTCCTGTCCGGTGACGGTCGGGAGCTCAAATTGCGACGTGTGCGGGGAAGGCTGGACCCCGATAAAGGACCGGTGCTTCTCGTACACGGCGCTGGAGTGCGCGCCAATATCTTCCGGGCACCGGTCGACGAGAATCTGGTGCAGCATTTGGTCAAGGAGGGGTACGAGGTCTGGTTGGAGGAGTGGAGAGCCAGTATTGAGCTCCCGTTCTGCCATTGGACCCTGGATCAGGCGGCCTTGTATGACCACCCCAAGGCGGTTGCCGCCGTTGTGCAAGAGAGCGGATGGTCACGTGTGAAGGCTGTGATTCACTGTCAGGGGTCCACCAGCTTCACCATGTCGGCCCTGGCGGGGCTGGTACCCCAGGTCGATACGATCGTCTCGAACGCCGTTTCATTGGTGCCGGTGGTACCGGATTTCTCCGGATTCAAACTGCGATGGGCTCTGCCTTTGCTCCACTTATTGAAGGACCACCTGGATCCCAGATGGGGCGATCATGCAGAGGACGCCGCCGCGTGGCTCATCCGCTCGGTGGCTCTCCTGTTCCACCGGGAGTGCCGCAATGGCGTGTGCCGGATGGTGAGTTTCACCTACGGGGCGGGGTTCCCGGCCCTGTGGCGTCATGAAAACCTCAACATGGAAACTCACGAATGGCTGCGGCGTGAATTCGCGCGAGTGCCGCTTACGTTTTTCGACCAGATCCGCCGGTGCGTCCAGGCCGGCGGCCTGATCAGCGTAGACGGTCATCCGGAATTGCCGGCGAACTATCTGACCGAGCCACTGCGCACCGAGGCCCGATGGACTTTTATCGCCGGTAAGCTAAATCGGTGCTTCCTGCCTGAGAGTCAGATCCGGGCTTTCCAGCATTTTGACCGCCGCCAGCCGGGGCGTCACTCGCTGCACGTGCTACCCACGTACAGCCATCTGGACGTTTTTATGGGCGAGCAGGCGCATCGCGATACGTTTCCCCTGATTGCTCGAGCCCTGCAACAAGGAGCCTGACCATGGGTGTACCCTGCCGCATACTGCGTTATGCAGGCCGCTACGCTTTAGTAGATGGCATTCCCTTCGATCTGCCGGTGGCGTGCAGGGAAAGCCCTGCCCTGTTTGCCATTTTCCGCATCAATGCGGACAAAGCGAAAGCCTTCCTGCCCGGTAATGAGTTGCATCCGGTCCGCTTGTGGACCAAGGGGTTGCTGGTGGTGTCGGTGATGGATTACCGCCACACGAGCATTGGCAAATACATTGAATTCAGTGTCGCCATCGCCTGCACCTGGGGTCAGAAGCCTGCGCCCCGACTTCTTCCGGGCCTGTTTCCCTCCCTGTTTGGAACAGGTCAATTTGTCGTCAACCTACCGGTCAGCTCCGAGATCTCCGTGAAGGGGGGCAAGGGGATCTGGGGGATGCCCAAGGAGCAGGGTAGTCTCGATTACAAGATTACAGAAACCGCGGTCAGCAGCCAGTACGACATCGAGGGACAGCTGGGCGTCCGCATTACCATTCCTCGCAGCAAACGCGCCTGGTTTCCGTTGTCCATCGGCGCTGCAAACTACTGCGCGTTTCGGGGCATGATCTGGCGATCCACCATCCATTTTAAGAGTAAGGCGGGCTTCACCCTCTTTCCAAAGGGCGCGGAGTTGCTGATTGGTGATCATCCCAAGGTCGCGCACTTGAAGGCGCTGGAGATTGAACCCAATCCCATCATGGCGGCCTTCATTCCTGAGGCCAACGGCGTGCTGGATGATCACGTCGAAGGTTGGTTCTACAGCGGGGCCGAGCCCATTGCAACGACACCGCCGGGAATGGAAACCGTGGTCAACCTGGGCCTGAGTGAAGAGTGGCCGCCGGCGCCCAAGGCGGGAGGTCGCTGAGATTCATAATCAGTAATTTGGAGATGCACCATGAAAGGCCGCCTCATCGCACTGAATCATGCCGTGATCCTTTGGGGAAGCACTCTTTATGTGGGCGTGCTGTGGGCCCTGCATTTTTTCTGGTTTCCGAGCTGGCAACACCTCACGGTGGCCAACTACTACGATCAGTTCATTCCACAGACCACGGCGGCCACTCGGTTCTTCACGTTTTGGGTGCCGATCACCTTCTTGTGCTTGCTGGTCATGCTGTGGTCTGAACGACATACACGACTTCGATGGGTTCCATGGGCCGGTCTGCTGTGCCTGGCGACATCAACCTCGGTTGGACAGTTCCTCATCATCCCAATTAACCATTACCTAGCTACTCACATCACCGATCAGGCCGTCCTCACTGAGCGGATGACGCGCTGGATGTTCCTCAACAACATTCGGTGGGTGACCGAGACTCTGGCGTGGCTCGTCATGATGTACTACTTCGTGGCCAAGGGCGATTTGCCCGCGCGCATCGAGCAGGACCTGAAACCATGACCGCTGTCATGACCGCGTTGCTGCGGATTATCGGCGTCGTCACGGTCCTCAGCGGTGCGGTGCAGATGATCGTTCCGGGGTTTGTTCTGCATCTTGTCGGAGGGCAGGGCACGGACGCTGCCCTGCACTTCTTCGGTATCGTGGGTATGTTCATGATCCTATTCGGGATACTGATGGTGCAGGGCCTTCGGCCGGGCACGCCACGCTATCCGCTATTCATCGCGGGGTTGCAGAAGCTTGGGGCGTCCGGGGCCGTTGTGCTTGGCATCGTGAAGGGCCTGTTCGCCTCCGTGGCGTGGCTTGTAGGGGGTTTTGATTTTCTTTCGGGGTTGTTGGTCATGGTCTATCTCACACGATCCGGCGACCGTTCATGACGCGATGCGCTCTCTCCGGTCCAGCGGGGTCTGGGCCGCGTCGGGCTCTGCTGCTGGCCGGAGGCGGCATGAGGGTCGCGTGGCAGGTGGGTGCACTGTTGGCGTTGGAAGAAGCGGGCCTGCGCTTTCAGCATCTGGATGGCGCTTCGGGAGGGACCATCAACCTGGCCATGTTGCTCTCGGGCCAAAGACCCCGCGACATGGCGGAGCGGTGGCGCACCCTTGAGGCGAAGGACTTCGTCTCCCTTATGCCTCTGGTGGACTACCTGAAAAAGGAATGGCCGGCAATGGGGGACGGCAGCGGACTGCGCCGGAAAATCTTCCCGCACTTAGGGATCGATCCTGCAGCCATCGTTCTGTGTGAAGGCCTCAGTGCCACGTTTAATGTTTGCAACGCAACGCGAAAGACGCTGGAGGCCATTGCCCATACGGACGTCGATGAAGACGTGCTGGTAGCGGCGGTCTCACTGCCAGGATTCATGCCGGGGGTCACCTGGCGCGGTGCCACGTACCTCGACGCGGTATGGATCAAGGATACCAATATGTGGGAGGCAGTGCGACGGGGTGCCGAGGAACTGTGGCTGCTCTGGTGCATCGGCAATGCACCGGTCTACCACGACGGCCTGTTTCGCCAGTACGTGCACATGATTGAGATGAGCGCCAATGGCGCGCTGTTTGAGGAGTTGAACCGCATATCGGAGCTGAATGCTCGCATTTCCAAGGGTGATTCCCCTTACGGTCAGCGCCGGCCCATTGTTCTACACCTTATTCAGCCGGGACAGGCGCTTCCGCTGGATCCGGACTTTTACCTGGGGTACATCAGTGCGGGCTCCCTGATGGCCCTCGGCTACCAAGCCGCGCGTGGGTACCTCGCCCGACAAACGGATGCAGGCCTGCCGCTCAACCCGGAGATTACCGCCATGACTGATTCGAGGCCGGGTCTCAGTTTTCGAGAATCCATGACGGGTCCATTTGCGATGGGCGCGACAACCCCTGAAGAGGGTGAGAAGCGTGCTGAGTTCGCCGTCACCATGCATGCCGAAGTCTATATCCAGGACATGGCCGCCTTTATCTCGGATCCGACCCACACAGGCGTGTTGAGTGGAACGCTGGACTTACCGCCCTTGGGCCTAGGATTGCTGTGCCCCACAGGCGTGTTTCGTTTGTTTTCGCCGACGGATCAGCCGAAGACCAAGCACATGGTGTACGAGCTCGCCTTCGAAAGCGGCGGCAAGTTCTACTACCTGGAGGGTCACAAAGTGGTGCGCGACGATCCGGGTTTTGATCTGTGGAAGGACACCACAACACTTCACGCCACGCTACATGAGGGGAAGGATGCGTCGGGGCCGGTGCGGGGCGCGGGCATCTTGAGTCTTGGCATGGTGGATCTGGTTAAGCTGCTATCGACGGTTCGGGTGACGAACGCATCGAGCCCCATGCAACGCATGGAGACGATCGGCGCCTTTGGCAAATTTTTTCTGGGACAACTCTGGGCCACCTATGCACACCATGTGAAGGACTGAAGGATGCCTGTCTGGGATGTCATCGTCGTAGGTAGCGGATTCGGTGGTGCGGTGATGGCCGCACGGCTGGCGGAAAAGGGCATGAAGGTGTTGGTACTAGAGCGAGGCCGATGGTGGGACAGCAAGACCGTCAAGGATGAACGTACGGCCTATCCGCGTGGATTGAGGGATGCTTGGATCTGGAACCAGGAGCGGCCCGAGAGGGAAAACGGCTGGGTGGACTTCAGGCATTTCCGGCACATGAGTGTCGTACAGGGGGCCGCAGTGGGCGGTGGCTCTTTGATCTACGCGAACATCAGCGCGGAGGCGCCGAGGGCGGCCTTCGAGACTGGCTGGCCCCCGGAGTTGACGTTCACTGAACTGAAGCCACACACCGATCGCGTCGCCAAGGTGATGAACGTCCAGGCCTTGCCGCCATCGCAATGGCCTCGCCGCACGGAACTGGTGAAGGAGTCGGCGGAAGCCATTGGGGCGGGCGATCGCTTCCAACCCCTTGACCTCGCTGTTTCCTTTGATCCGGACTGGCGCTACACAGAGGATGGTAGCAGTAGGGACGTGGCGCGTTCCAAGCGCTTTCGCAATGGGCAGGGCGTGGAGCAGGGGACTTGCGTGCATCTGGGTGAGTGCGACATCGGTTGCCCCGCGGATGCGAAGAACACATTGGATCGAAATTATCTCGCGCTCGGTCAGATGCATGGACTCACAATTCGCCCTTTGCACTTTGTGGGCATCATCGAACCGGTGACGGAAGGCTTCGCGGTGCATTTTAATGTTCTACGCGATGGCATCAAGATACCAGGTTCAGAAAGGGCCAAAAAAGTGGTCATTGCGGCGGGTTCATTGGGGTCCACGGAGCTGCTGCTTCGATGTCGGGATGAGCATCGCACACTTCCGAGAGTCAGCGACCGGCTGGGGTATGGGTGGTGCAGCAATGGCGATTTCCTCACTCCCGCCTATTACCCGCAGCGGTTGATCAACCCCACCCACGGACCCACCATCACCAGCGCAATCAACTATCTCGACGGCAGCGAGGGATCGCGCTACTGGATTGAGGACGGCGGCTTTTTTCATCTATTCGGCGGCAAGAGTCCGAAGCCAAGCCATTCGCGCCTGCGAGCCCTGGCGGCACGCCTTACCGTGGAGGGTCTGCAAGAATTGCTGAAGGTGGCGAACCCACTGCCCCACATCATGCCGTGGTTTGCCCAGGGGATGGACGCCGCGGACGGTCATATGACACTGCGAAAGAAGTGGATTGTGCTCGGCACGAAGAAACTGCACTTGGATTGGGATGTGAGCCGATCGGAAGCGGTCATTAAAACCATAGTGGCCAAGCACAAGCAACTCTCCGCCGCGACGGGGGGACTGGCTCTCGTCCCGCCGACCTGGACTGTAGGCAAATCCCTCGTGACACCCCATCCGTTGGGCGGATGCGGCATGGGCTGCTCCTCTGAAGATGGAGTGGTGGACCACCGGGGCGAGGTCTTTGGTCACCCGGGGTTGTTTGTGGTAGACGGTTCCATTGTTCCGCGGGCTCTTGGCGTCAATCCTTCGCGTACGATAGGCGGCCTGTCTGAAAGGGCGGCGGCCCTGTTCAATTGAGGAATCGTTGGGCAATGCGACTACGAGGTGCAGCCATGGCGGACGATTCGATCAAACATGTCATTGTGCTGATGCTGGAGAATCGGTCCTTCGATCATATTCTCGCTGACTGCCCAAAGATAAGGCAACGGCGCAATCCCACGGGGACCAATGAGTGTGAGGGCAGGAGCTATGCCCAATTGCCAGGCGCCGCTCGCCGATTGCCTGAGGATCCCAAGCACGAAACCACGGACGTGCTGATGCAACTGAAGGGCAATGGCAGTGTGGCGCAGAACGGCGGGTTCGCATTGAGCTATGCGCAACATTATCCGAGTCTTGCTGACCCGTCTGAGGTGATGAAATACCACGCGTTCAATGCTCTGCCGGCGTTACACGGCCTGGCCGAGGCGTTTACGGTGTGTGACCACTGGCATTCCTCGGTCCCGGGTCCCACTTGGGTGAATCGACTGTTTGTTTTAAGTGGCACTAGCCTGGGCCGCGTCAAGATGCCCAATGGGATCATGAACCTTAACCTGCATTGGTACGATCAGACGACCATCTTTGACCGACTGAATGAACAGCACATCGACTGGCGGGTCTACTACGGCGATACGCCGCTGTCCTTTCTGTTTGTGCATCAGTGGGCGCCCGACAATGCATCGCGGCATCATCATATGCAGGCCTTTTTTCAGGATGCCGCGGGCGATCCGGATCTGTTTCCACCATTCGCGTTCATTGAGCCGGCGTACCTCCAGCCGGGCGCGAACGACGCGCACCCTCCGCACGACATTATTGAATGCGATGCGCTGGTCGGGAAAGTCTACAACGCCCTGCGCTCCAACGACCCACTGTGGCAATCGACTTTGCTGGTCATTCTGTTTGATGAGCACGGCGGATTTTACGACCCCGTGCCGCCGCCGCCAGCCACCGCGCCGGATCATCACAATGAGGAATATGCCTTCGATCGTTATGGGGTCCGGGTACCAGCGATATTGGTCTCACCTTATGTGGGCAATGGAGTGTTCTCGGAGTTGCTCGACCACACCAGCCTGCTAAAGTTCTTGCAGAATAAGTGGAAGCTCGGAGATCTAGGCGCCCGAACGGCACAAGCCAATTCCTTCGAGGCCGTTTTAACGAAGGGGAAGGGTACGGGAGCCGGTCCACCCACTCGCATTGTACCTTCCGTGGTAAGTGCGGAGGCCGCGAAGGCGCCGGATGGGGCGTTAAACGAACATCAGAGCGCTATTGTGGCCATGTCGCACAATCTGGAATCGATGACGGACGAAGATCCCAATATTGTCGCCGCGCGCAGTCGCCATGTCTTGAGCGGGCCGCAGAGCCAGATCGATGCAGCGGTGGATCGGGTGGACAGTTTCTTGGCCCAGCAGAAAAGGAAAGTCATGAGCACGGACGGGAATCGCTCCTAGGTAGCGAACCTGAAAGGCATTTACAATGGACACCATGATTGCGCTTCGAATGACACGACAGCACCTGGGAGAGGACTGCAGCCGTGGGGTGATGGAGGTGCTCTCGCTTAATGGTGAGACTGCCGCGAGTCTTTATACGATGGAGAAGCCGTGGGTTCCGAATGCGAGCGGTGGATTGAGTGGGGCGCCTTTCAGGTCCTGCGTTTCGCCGGGTAGGTATTTCATATCGCCATACATTCGGCCAGGCGGAGATCGGGTGTGGCGGCTAAGCAACCCTGATCTAGATGTGTACCCGCTTGATACCGACATTCCAAAGACCCGATTGGGGTTGGCACGCTTCTTGATCTTAATTCATACCGGGAACTACGCTCGAGACGTGGTGGGGTGCATCGCGCCGGGACTAAATTGGCGTACCAATCCGGACGGGAGCTTGATGGTCACCAGCTCCAAGCTGGCGATGCAGAAGTTGCATCAATTGCTGGATGGGCGGCGACAGTTAGAGCTGGAGATCACCCTTTGAGTCAACTAGGCGCGGCCATGCGGATATTACCGGGCCTGTGGATCGGCTGAAGCAGGTGGTCTCCATAAAGCTCGCGGTCGAGGGATCCCCGGACGCCCAGGTCAACCTCTATAAGCTCGCAACCGGCGATACGCCATGGCCACCGCAAGCAAATATGATCGGCTGGGTTAGATGCTGGAGCGTGGCTTGCCTGCTGACAGCCTCCCGGTAAGCCGAAGAGGACGCTTACGCTATTCCTGGACGGCAAGCCGTTTAAGGAAGTTTGGATTGCGATGGACTGGGGGACTTAGCTGCGGATGGAGAATCAACAGCGACTGCGAAGACGAATATGACGACGGGGGCACTATGCTAGACACTACCATTGTTGTGGTCGCGATCGGACTCGTGTGGCTATTCGCCTCCGTGAGTTTGATCGTGAGTCAGATCAATGAAGGAATCTCCTCGCTCCTGGGGTCGCGCTCCAAGGCGCTCGGTAGGGCGATAGGAGAGCTGGTCAATGATCCCAAGGTGGCGGGCTGGGCGCTTCAATTACTCAATCACGGGCTCGTCAATCCGCAGGGGAGCGGAACCGCGAAGTCGCTGGCCGACCTGAAGGATATGCCCTCCTACATTCCGCCGGATCATTTTGCAACGGCTTTGCTTGATGGCATCAGAGGATTGCCGGGAGCGACGGGCGAGCTGCGTGATGATATTGCGCGAATTGAAGATTCGCAGTTGCGAACGCTCTTTCAAGGAATCTATGCGAAAACTCAAGGGGATGTCGTAAAGATCCGTGGAGAGCTGGCGGCATGGTTTGGCAATTCCATGGATCGCGCGTCGGGGGCGTACAAGAGGCGGACGCAAGTGGCGTGTTTCTGTATTGGGTTAGTCATCGCCATCATTTTCAACGTGGATTCTATCCACGTATTTAAGGCGCTGTGGAGCCGCCCAGTGTTGATGTCCGAGCTGTCCGCAGGGAATCCACCCGCGACCGCAAGCGCGGCAATCACCGTCCTGCAACAGCTGCCGATAGGCTGGGGTGACATCCCGTCGTTGGACTGGTCGGCGGCTGGTGCCTTTGACGCGGCCACCAAGGCATTTGGTTGGATTCTTACTGCCCTGTCGGTGCTGTTTGGCGCCCCTTTTTGGTTTGATCTACTGCAGAAAATCGTGCAGCTGAGGAGTACCGGGCCGAAGCCGAAGGAGATCTGAGAGGCGGGCCCCCGAATTCGTCGAACTTGTTGCCCATGACTTACAGTGAAAATGACAGCCCAAGCAATTGCGTGCGGTTAAATCTGGTCATTTCGAAGGAATTGGACAGCATGCTAGGAAAGCTGGCCAACGAAAAAGGGCACCAGCAAAAGCGACATCCTGCGCAAAGCGCTGGCGCTATACGCAGTGGCCAACGACGCCAGGGAGGAGGGCAATCGCTTGGGGATTGTCTCGAAGGAAAGACAATTGCTGACGGAAATCATCGGCCTTTAGTTCTAATGGCCGTGCGCCCCAATGGACCACCCGGTCCCCCGGGACCTACTGAATCTTCCGGTCAGCTTGACATCAACAAGCCAATTCGCAAAAGCGAGTAGGGTAAGGGCGATATCGCTGGCGCGGGTTATGCTAACGCCACTGAGATGCTGGGCGGTATGCCTAATTTGATCTGCAGGGTCACGGACTTCAGTGTCGATTCGATGTGGCTGTGAATGTTCTTGGCCATGATCAATGCCTTCAGCAGCGATTCCAAGAGCTTATCGTCCTTCTTGTCGTTCATCATGGCGGTCATGCGCGGGACGTCAATGAGGGAAATATCACCGATTAGCGTGGTGTTCACCTCCGGGAGGAGGCTCATGCCGACGGTCATGGCGCCCACCTTGAATCCGAGGGCTTCAAGTTGCTTGGTCGCATTCTTGTAGTCAGTGAGAAACTGCATGACCTTGTCGCCGGCAAGGTCCAGCATGCCTCTACCACCGCCTGAAGTGGATGTCATCAGGTCCTTGAGTCCCATAGGTCACTCCATGCATGTATTAGGCGCTGAGGGGCGTGAGTGTGGATAAGGCCCGTGCGCAGTTAGTAGACGCCGCGAAGGTGGTCGCGTCAAGATGTTGTGCCGGGTGGGAGCCAGAAAAGAGCGGAGTGCGGCCAGTATGCGTGGCGACCATGCGCGCTTAAACGACCGCAGTGGCGGTCGGTTCGGTCACCTATACCGATGACGGAGCGGACCAATTGAAGAGTGCCCAGCACTCCGACGGACCCGATCCTTGTCCGAACTAAAATTGCAATCCCGTTTGGAGTACGAATGGCCGTGGCGATCAGACCAAAGATGGTGGCAGCGAGTCCGGTATCAGCGCCAAGCGGAACCGGCGTGCGACGGTGCAACGGCTTTCGCCCTCTTTCGTCCGCAAGAGTACCTGCACCCGCCACGACAGAGTTGCATTCAGGGACTGCGAGCGTTCCATAGATCCAAGTGTCGCGCGATCTACCGCCGTCACTGCCACCTACATTGCATCTCTTCTCATCGTCGAGCGCCACGTGTGCCAATGATATTCCGTGGGAATCGTTCGCATTCAAACAGAGAATGCGGGCCATCACACCCGTTGTTGGCGGATTGCGACCCACTATCGACAACATGCTGGCCGCATGGACTACCGGTGCCGCGTCAGCTCGCGAATATAGCCTGCCGCACGCGGGCCCGCGCCGGCGCCGAGAGCTGCGGCGGTATTCATGATCAGCTGTCTGGCGGCCTCTGGATTTCCGGCCGCACCCGTAAGGACCGCTTGCGCAAACTTCGTGCTGAGTGATGCGGGATCCAGGCGGAGCGCCACTTCAATGCTCCTTTGAGCTTCGCCTTTGCGACCCTGCAATGCTGTCACTGCGGCCAGGGCGCCGTGCGCTTCGCCGTAGTTGCGATCCCGCTCCAGGGTCTTGCGAAACGTAGCCTCGGCTTCAGCGAGGTCACCGGAAAGTAGATGGGTCCAACCAAGCGTTATCCAGGTCCCCAGATGGCCGGGCAAGTACCGTAGTCCCTGCTCAAAGTGGGCTTTCGCAGCGGGAAAATCCTGCGCCAGGAGCGCCATGGTGCCCAGCCCAATCCACGCGCGGCCGTTCTCAGGGGCCAATTCCGTCACCCGTCGATATTGGGCGATGGCCCGCGGGGCTCGCAGTTCGGCGGCGTCCAATGTGGCCTGCACGATCAAACCATCCACGGAGTCGGGATGCGCCGCGAGGGCCCATTTTGCGCATCGCGCGGCGGGGCCGGCGCGGCTCGCATCAAGATACAGCAATGCGAAAACGCCCGCGGTCGGTCCATCCTCGCGGGCTGCACGCTCATTGTCATCCGCGAGGCTCACTGCCTGTTCAATGTGGCCAAGATGGTGATGGGCGGAAATCAGCAAGCGCATCAAATTCGTATCGCGCTGTCCTGCGGCGTAGAGCGGCTCGAGTAATTGCGTTACCTGCTCGTAGCCTCCATTGAGGTACTCACAGGTGGCGAGATTCAGGCGCACGCCGGGGTTGTCGACACCTTCGTCGAGCAGATCTCGAAGAGCGGTTTGTGCCGCCGTGAAATCGCGTTGCGCCATCTTTACGGTGGCAAGGGTAAAGCGCGCGCCCGCGTCATCCGGTTGCGCTTCAAGGGCGCGCCGCGCGAGCAATTCGGCACAATCGAAGTCGGAGGTATCGAGCGCGAGGCTCATGCATTCCGCGCGTAGCGCGGCATTGGTCTGATCGCGATCGAGGAGCGTCAATAGTTGTCGAAGGCGCACGTGTTGCACATCCGACGACTGCACAACAGACGCTTCACTAGGACTCACGCCTTACCCCCTGCAGTCAGTGTACTCCACGGCATTCTGTAGCCGCCGCCAGCAGGCCGATCACAAATTGGGCTATTTATGTCAAAACAGGCAGTAGTGTGAAGCGGCAAGTTGGGTGAATGCAAACTCAATCGGCTGTCTGTCTGGCAAAGTCCATCGGAATCAGCGTATTGCGATGGGCTCTCGCCAATCTCGCCTGCTTCGGTTCCGTATTGATCTCGCCTGAGGTGTTGACAGAATAGCTTGCGCGCCGTAAAACCACATGCACAAGTCACATAATCCGCAAGTTCGCGAAACAGTTTAGTCGGCTTCGTGAATTAGAGCGGCTACTGACCCAAAGAATAAGAACGAAAGGGGCCGTTGGGTGGGTGATCTCACTACGAGTGCCGTCTTGAGCATGACCGCGGACATGCTGTGGACGGCTGTGCTATTGGCGGCACCCCTCATTGGGGCGACGACTCTGGCGGCGCTGCTGGTGAGCGTCTTCCAGGCGGTGACACAGATCCAGGAAAGCTCGCTCACCTTTGTTCCAAAGCTGATTGTGGCCGTCGTGGTGCTGCTGACGCTGGGCGGCTGGATGCTCAGCACGCTTTCGCAGTTTGCGACACGCCTGATCAGCAACATTCCCGGATATTTCTAGGATTACAGGCAATGGTTAGCGCGCAGGCGGACGCTGGTTGGTTGACGGCGACGCTGCTGACCAGCATTCGCGTGACGGCGATGTCGGCGTTCTTACCCATTTTTGGCGCGACTGCGGTTCCAGGGATGATCCGCGTCGTTTGGGTGGTCGGGTTGGCGGCGACCTTCACGGCGGCGCTGCCGACCCTGAATGCGGCACCGATCGCCGATCTGACGTCGCTGGTGGTCGCGGGTTTGGGAGAAGCGCTGATCGGCGCCGCCCTGGCGTTCGGACTGCTGACGGCCTATGCCGCTACGCAAGTGACCGGGCGCGTGCTGGATATTCAAGTTGGCTTTGGCGTTGCCAGCATTTTGAACCCTACCACGCGCAGTATGAGCTCGCTGCTGGGTGCGCTCTGGGGCATCTGCGCACTGGCTGCATTTCTGGCAATGGATGGGCATCTCGTGCTCATTCGGGCACTGAGCGCATCGCTTAGCGCCTATCCGCCCGGCCAGTTTGGTCTGCAGGTGGATGGCGAAGCGCTATTGCGCCAGTCCTCGGCCATGTATGCCTTTGGCCTGGCGCTTGCGGCACCCGTCATGCTCTTGCTGTTGCTGGCGGATATCGCCATGGCGGTCATGGCGCGCACGCTGCCGCAGCTCAATGTGTTTGTGCTCAGTTTCCCGATCAAGATTGTGCTGGGCCTGAGTGGTCTCGCCTTCTCGATCCGTTACGCCAATGGCGTGTTGCAGGCGCTGTTTGCGCATACCTATCAGTATTGGGATCGCATCAGCACGGGTGTTAACCCCTAGCCATGGCCGAACAGGAGCAAAACCGCACCGAGCCGGCAACTCCCTTTCGCCGTGAGGAAGCGCGCAAGCAAGGACAGGTGGCCAAGAGCCTGGACTTCAACTCTGCCGTGCTGGTATTGGCCATGATTCTGGGGCTGGCGGTGTACGGTGCCAGCGCGTGGAAACGAATCGCAGCGCTCTGCGTGGTCTTGTTTCAGGCCGCGGCGGGGGTAGGAGCGGCGAGCTTACCCAGCACCCTGCTAGGAAGCGCCACGGCTGCCTTCCTCGCTGTGATTGTGCCGATTGCCGTCATCGCGGTGGCTTTCAGCGTGCTCGCCAATCTGGCGCAGTCCGGGCCGGTGTTCTCCATCACGCCGCTAAAGCCAAAGTTTGAACGCCTGAATCCCATCGCCGGCTTCAAGCGAATCGCTAACCGACGCATGCTGTTCGAGACTTTCAAGAGCCTGCTGAAATTGATCGCTCTAGGAGGGGTCAGCGGGCTGTTTCTCACCACTTTGCCAGCCATCTTGCCGGGGTTGGCGACCGTCGATAGCGGGTTGCTGGGAAGCCGCTATGCACACAGCGCGCTGGCGCTACTCTTCCGGCTCGGTCTGGTGTTGCTGCTGATTGCGCTCCTGGATCTGTCCTTTGTGCGCTGGCAGTACCGGCGGCAGCTCATGATGAGCCGTCGGGAGCTGAAGGAGGAAGTGAAGCGAAGGGAGGGCGATCCGCAGGTGCGGGCCAAGCTTCGGGAGTTGCAACGGGAGAACCTGAGGCAAACGCGATCGATGACCCGGCTTCCGGATGCCGATGTGCTGATCACCAACCCGGACCACGTTGCCATCGCGTTGCGTTACGTGCGTCACAGGATGGCCGCCCCGGAGATTATTGCCAAGGGCGCGAATACTTGGGCCCTGCAGATGAAGGCCCTGGCCCGCACGCATCAGATTCCGATCTATGAGAGACGCACTCTGGCGCATGCGCTGCTCAAGCGCGGTGCCATCGATCGGGCGATTCCGGTGGAGTGTTACGTGGACGTTGCGCGCATCTATGCCGATCTGGAGGCCACGCGCCGCCGCCTGGTGCGCTATGAGGTGCACGCGTGAGCGACCTGCTTCGCCGCATTGTGGGTGATCGGGCGGAGCTGGCCCTGGCCCTGATGCTCGGGGGCATCCTGTTGGTGCTGTTTGCTCCTGTGCCTCCCGGCATGCTGGATTTCCTGCTGATTGCAAACTTCGGGTTTGCGGTTCTGATCCTGCTGCTGACCTTCTACATGGGTCGGCCACTGGATTTTTCGACCTTCCCCTCCCTGCTGCTCGTGGCGACGCTGTTTCGGCTGGGCCTGAATGTCGCGGCCACGCGGCTTATTCTCGGCCAGGCGAATGCGGGCCACGTGATCGCGGCGATCGGCAATGTCGTGGTCGGCGGCAATTATGTGATTGGCCTGATCGTATTTACCGTCCTGATCATCGTGCAGTACGTGGTGGTGACCAACGGTGCGCAGCGAGTCGCTGAAGTGGCGGCGCGTTTCACGCTCGATAGCATGCCCGGCAAACAGATGAGTATCGATGCAGACTTGAACATGGGTCTGATCGATCAAAACGAGGCACGAGAGCGGCGCAAGCAGATTGAGCGCGAAGCAAATTTTTACGGCGCGATGGATGGCGCCAGCCGATTTGTCAAGGGCGATGCCATCGCCGGAATCCTGATCGTCCTGGTCAACATCATCGGCGGCCTGGCCATCGGTGTCGCGCAAGGCAACATGAGTTGGTCCGAGGCGCTGCAGACTTATACGTTGCTCACGGTGGGCGATGGCATTGTCACGCAGGTTCCGGCGCTGGTTATTGCCACCGCCACCGGCATCATCGTGACACGTGCCGCTTCCGATGCCCGGCTGGGCTCAGAGGTGGGTCGGCAGATCATGGCCTACCCAAGGACCCTCGCGCTGGTCACCATCGTTTGGGTGCTGCTGGGGTTCTTGCCTGGCATGCCCTTGTTGCCGGTCCTGCTACTGGCGGCGGGAGGCGCGAGCTTGTTTTGGGTGGCGCTCCGGCGCAGCCCGCCGCCTGCCACGGCCGACAAAGACAAGCCGGTGGCCGCGCGGGAATCGACTGATGCGCTCTACAAGGCGCTGAAGGTGGAGCCCGTCGAGCTGACCATCGGCGCCGGCCTGATCAACATGGTTGGGGTGGAAGGTGGTCTCATCGCCGAGCGGCTCGGTGGCGTGCGCAAACAGTTCGCGCTGGATATGGGTGTGGTGTTGCCCTTGCTGCGAGTGCGCGATGACAAGCGCCTGGCGGCGCATCGCTATGAACTGCGTATCTTCGGGACCCGTGTAGCTGAGGGTGAGATCCTGGCGGAGCGCTGGTTGGCGATCAATCCGGGTGGCCAACGGACACCGCTCAATGGCGTGGCGGCGATGGATCCGGCCTATGGGCTCCCGGCAGTGTGGATTGCCGAAGAAGCGCGCGCTGGTGCGCGCGCCGCGGGCTACACGGTGGTCGATGCGGCGACGGTATTCCTGACGCACATTGCCGAGGTCATGCGCCAGAACGCCCACAATCTGATTACTCGAGCCGAGACCGAGCGACTCATCGCCGGAGTGCGGGAGCGTCAGGCTGGTCTGGTCGATGAGCTGATCCCGAAGGTAATTGCTTTGAGCGATGTGCAACGCGTGTTGCAGAACCTGGTGCGGGAGCGCGTGCCGATTCGGAATATTGAAGCCATTCTCGAGACTTTGGCGGACGCTGGCACGCGCAGCAAGGATGCCGAGGTCCTGACCGAACAGGTGCGCGAAAGGCTGTCGGGTCTGATTTGCCAGCAGCTGGCGGAATCACGCGCCGAGCTGCAGGTGCTTACGCTGGATCCGGGCGTCGAGCAGTCTCTGGCAAGTGCCATACGCACCGTTGAAGAGAAACCTTCAATGGTGCTCGATCCAAAGACGGCTGAACAGGTTCTGAAGAAGCTCAGCGAGGAAGCCGAGCGGATGGCACGGAGCAACCTCAAGCCGGTCTTGCTGTGCGCACCACTGATACGACGGCACCTGCGGCGCTTTACCGAACGCCTCATGCCGCAACTGTCCATTCTGTCCCTGAACGAAATCCCCCAGCATGTGGGATTGCGTGCCTTTGGGGTGGTTAAGCTATGACGCTGATCGACTCCTCAACCGTGGCGTCACCGCGTGCAGAGCGTCCGGGCCGTACCGAGCGTGACCTCGAGGTACTGGCGGTGGGCCAGACCGTTCGCGTCACGGTGCTGCGCCGTCTCGACGCGGCCCATTACGAGGCGCGGGTGGGTGAGGTACGGAGCCGCGTAGAGTCCGCACTGACCCTGATTCCTGGTACTTCTGTCGAGGCGCGCGTGGTGGCCCTGGGCAGTCCGCTCGAGCTGCGCGTCCTGGAGGCACCGGACCCGGACAGGGCTACAGCCGCCAATCTGCCGGTGGACCTCGACAAGGGTGCATCGAACGTCTCCGCCCTGGTCGCGCAACTCGCGGAGCAGCTCCGAGTGCCGCTGCGTGCGGCTGACCGAGTGATGCTGAGCGGGCTAGCCTCTAAAGCCCAGGACCCTCTGGTCATGGCTCAGGCGGGGCTCTACCTGCTGCGTCAGGGCGTGGATCCGACGCCGAGTGCCGTGGAGGCACTCTACGAAGCGCTGCGCCAGAGATCGGCGAATGATCAGGCGTTGACCGGGGCACCTCCGCCCACGGTTGCCGCTGTCCCTGGATCGACCGGGGCGATCGACTCGCCCGTGGCCGCGGCCCTGCTGGCGGCGCTCAACGGTTCGACATTGCCTGCGGGGGGCGAGGGCACGCAGTCCGGAAACTCGGGCGACGATGCCCAGCGTCACCGACAGCAGTTGGCCCAATGGTTGCTCAATGTCAGTGATGCCGGCAGCGTGGGTTACCGCTACGGAACTCTGCCCTTGCTGGTCAGCGGGCGCCTGGTGGAGATCGATCTGGCGCTGTTCCAGGAACAACCCTCCGCGCAGGTGGCCCGCCCCCTGCACCGCATGGTCATGAGTGTGCAAACACAGCACTTTGGCAGCGTGCGAGTTCGACTCGAGGCGCTGGAGGGCCGGCTGCAGGTGAGGGTGTCAAGCGAGAGTGCTGCCGGAACCGCGGCACTGTCCGACTCTGAGCCGCAGCTGCGTGCGCTGCTGGCGGACATGGGATGGCAGGTGGAATCACTGGCCTTTCACACAGAGGATGCGCTGCGTCCCGCGGCCCATGCCATCGTTCAACACGTACTGCACAACGGCAGTATCGATCGGGCTTGGTAGGAGAGGACATGAATACACCAACTCGGGTGGTGGGCGTTCACTACGATCTCGGCGATGCGGCACCGACCGTGGTGGTGAAAAGCGCTGGAGCGGCAGCTGAGGCCCTATTGCGCCGTGCGCTCTCGAACGATCACCAACAGGTCGTTCGCGATCCCGAGCTGGTCCGTGAATTGTATCGGGTTCCGGTGAACGGGGCGGTGGGCAGCGCCTTGTTTCCGGTTATGGCGAGTCTGCTCGTCCATGTCCTCGAGCGGGATAGATCTGAGGAAGGAACACGCCGATGAGTGATGCCGTTGGAACCATCGTGCAGGCGCTGCATAACGACATGGATACGATGCGCACCCTTGCGCAAAATATAGCCAACTCAGAAACGACCGGTTATCGGCGCGCGGTGCCCGTGACGCATTCGTTCGCCGCACTGGTGAGCGATGAGTTGGCCGCAGTACCCAGGGCAACGCCGGGCGCGCCCGGTGTGCGTGAAGCCACGGATCTGAGCATCGGCTCGCTGCGCCAGGTTGCCGGTGCCCTGAATCTCGCCCTGGAAGGCGAGGGGTATTTTGTGGTGGACACTGACCACGGCGAGGCACTGACGCGGCGGGGTGATCTGAAGATCGATGCCGCCGGGTTTCTGTCCACGCAATCCGGACATCGCCTTCTGGGGCGCAACGGCGCAGTGCACCTGGAGCCCGGCGTACTCAAGGTCAGCGCTGATGGCATTGTGAGTGCGGATGATCGGGTGCTCGATACCCTCAGACTTGTCCGGGTCGATCGCCAGGCAGCGATTGAACCCGTCGGCGCAGATCTTTATCGGCCCGCGGACCCAGCGGCCATTCATGACGCGCCGGGCACCCTGGTCAGGCAGGGATTTCTCGAAGGTTCAAACGTTCAGGCGGTCAATGAAATGACCCGCGCGGTCGAGACATTGCGCCACTTTGAAGCGACTGAACGCTATTTTCGTGCCTACGATGAGATGACGCGAGAGGCAATCAGTGAATTAGGCAAGAACTAGCTATCTCGATCTTGCACAGGAGCAGCTTATGGCAGATGCAATGTATGTAGCAGCGACGGGTATGCGGGCACATCAGACGGAGGTGGATTCGATCTCCAACAATATTGCCAATCTCAATACCGTCGGCTACCGCGGCGAGACGGTGTCGTTCTCGGCACTGACCTCCGCGATGGTGGCGGACGCGGGGGAGCTGGACTCACCGGCGGGGATCGTCGCGCCGCAAGGCGAGGGCACGTTGGCGCAACTGGGTTTGAGCACGGGAGCGGGGGCGCTGAAGCCCACCGGCGACCCGTTGAACATCGCAATCGATGGCGCGGGCTTTCTGGAGGTGGTGCGCGAGGATGGATCCCTGGCTTACACACGCGCCGGTGCACTGCGCGTCAATGCGGAGGGACTGGTGACCACACTCGCGGGCCAACCTCTCGCGGCGCAGCTGGTCATACCCACTGAAGCCACTGCCATCCAAATTCTGCCGGACGGCCGGGTGTTTGCGCAGGTCGGGACGAATGCTTCGCCCGTTGAAGTGGGGCAAATCGAGCTGGCCTCGTTTGTGAACACGGGCGCGCTCACGGCCGTCGGCCAGGGCCTGTATCTCGCCTCGGCCGATGCCGGCCAGCCGGTCTTGGCCAAGCCCGGAGAGAATGGATTGGGCACGCTCAAGCAGGGTTACCTTGAGCTCTCGAACGTGGAGCTCACTGATCAAATGGTCGCCCTCATGATCGCGCAGCGCGCCTTCGAGATGAACAGTCGGGTATTTCAGGTGGCCGATCAGATGCTCTCGATTACCAACGGTCTGGCGAAGGCTTGATGATCTTGCCAATGCGCGTCGAACAGTTGGGGGCCGCCTTGTGCGGTGCTGCGGTGCTCGCCGGCGGTGCACCCGCAATCGCGCGCAATGAACAGGCGCCGGCGGCACTCCGCGGGGCGCTGATCGAGGCCTATCCCTCCGTGACGCGCTGGGAGATTACCCGTCTACGCGGTGCGAGTGCGGGCGATGCTGCGGTGCCCGTTCAGCGGGTCCTGAGGGTCGGCGCGCGCAGCGCGGTGCGATCGAGTGATGGCACGACGATCTGGTACCTCGTGCGTGGCTGGGTGCCCGGCTTGGTTGCGAGTCGCGATTTGCCGCCTCAAGGGCCTACCGACCGTCGGGATTGGTCTCCATCGCCGGTCGATCTCTTGAGCGCTCGTTGTGCACCCCTGACGAGCTTTCCCATCGGCCCGTCGTGGCGGACCCGGCGCGAGACTGTTCAGGGCTCGCCGCTGAACCAATGTTCTCTGCAGGCCATGCCCATGATCCGCCGCGGCGAAACCGTGAGCCTCCGGTCGCAAGTGCGTGGCGTCTCTGTCATCAGCCAGGGTCTTGCTTTGACGGATGCCGCGCGGGGTGACGGGATCGCCGTACGCGCGCTCGGGTCTGGTCGTGTCGTGCATGGGAGGGTTGCGCAATCCTCGGAGGTACAAGTCGATGTCCTACATTAACCAGCGGGCCCACAGCGGCATTCTGGTCATCGTGGTCTGGTGCGGTGCGGCGGCATGCGGCGCCCAGACACCGGCGCCCGGCAGCACGGTCGTGACTGGGCCCGCCGCCAACTCCTTCTATGCGGATCGGCGGGCGCACCAGGTCGGTGATGTGCTGACGGTGCTGATCACCGAATCCGCCACGGTGAGTGCCAGCGCGCGGACGCAAACCAATAAATCGTCGAGCGCCAACGCGGGGTTGTCGACGTCGCTGAACAATCGCCGCGCGGTGGGCGCCGACCTCAGCAATGACTTCACTGGTGGAGGGCAGATTGAAAGGAGCGGCAGGCTGTTGGCGCGCCTTGCGGTCAGCGTCCAGTCGCAGGATGCGCAGGGGAATCTCAGGGTCGCCGGTGAGCAGAACATCGTCATCAACAATGAACGTCAATTGATACGCCTGACCGGACTGGTGCGCGCGGAAGACATTGGCCCTGACAACACGGTCTCCTCCAACCGCATTGGGGAGGCTCATATCGAGCTCTCTGGGCGCGGGATCCTGGCGAAACGCCAATCGCCCGGGTGGTTATCGCGGCTGTTTGGATGGATTGTCCAATGAGTCCGCGTCTTGGGTGGGCGCTGGGACTCGTGACAGTACTGTTGTGCAGTCAGCTTGCGCAGGCCGGTGTTCGCATCAAGGATCTGACACGGGTGGCCGGCGGCCGCCAGAGTTCCATCATGGGCTACGGTCTGGTGGTGGGGCTGTCCGGGACGGGCGACTCGTCACGCAATCTGGTCACCGTCCAGTCGGTCTCCAATATGCTGCGCGAATTTGGGCTGCAGGTGCCGCCCGAGTCGCTCAACGCGCGCAATGTGGCGGCCGTCCTGGTCAGTGCCGAGTTGCCCGCAGCCGTGCGGAACGGCGATCGAGTGGACGTCAACGTCGCGGCCATAGGCGACGCCCGCAGCCTCGCGGGCGGCACGCTGCTGATGACCCCGTTGTTGGGGTCGGATCGCCAGGTGTACGCCAGCGCGCAGGGGGCCCTCAGCGTCGGCGGTTACCGTTTCGAGCGTGATGGCACGTCGGGGCAGAAGAATTTTCCGACCACCGGGTCCGTTCCGGACGGGGCGGTCGTGGAAGTCACCCGCGCGCCAGCGCTGGTGAGCGCCGATGGTCATCTCGACCTGCTGCTCAATGAAGCGGACTACACGACGGCAACGCGGGTGGCCCTCACGATCGCACAGAGCTTTCCTGAAACCCGGGCACGCGCATTGGATGCCGGACGCGTGGAAATGCAGGTGCCGTCGGCCGATCCGGAGCTCGTGACTCGCCTGCTCTCGCAGATCGAGACGTTGGCGGTCGAACCCGACAGTGCCGCGCGTGTGGTCGTGAATGAGCGCACCGGCACGGTGGTGTCCGGCGGCGGAGCCTGGATTTCGGCAGTGACCGTGACTCAGGGGGCTCTGCGCGTGTCTGTGACCGAGCGTAATCGCATCGTGCAGCCCGGCGGCGTGCTGATCAATCCCGGTGACGGCATACAAACGGCCGTGACGCCGGAGGCTGATGTGAGGATCCGTGAGGACGGCGCGCAGTCCGTGGAACTCGGGCGAGGGGCCACGATTGCCGAACTGGTCGCGGCGCTACGCGACATGAAAGCCTCGGCTCGTGATGTGATCGCCGTTTTGCAGGGGATCAAGCGCGCGGGCGCACTGCACGCGGATCTGATCATCCAATGATGTGCGCTGCCCCGCAGAGCGTTGTTTTAGCAGTGACAGGAGTACCCCATGTGGCAAGTTGATCCGACTCTCGACCTCCTCAGCAAGGCCGTTGACGTGGCGGCATTCCGCCAGGCCGTGCATGCCGCCAATGTGGCCAACGCGGACGTGCCGGGCTACCAACCGCTGGAAGTGCGCTTCGCACCGGAGACCAGCGAGAGCACGGCGGCCGGCTTCAGCAGCGCGCAGCGGCTGGAAGAGGCGGCTGAGCAAATACCGGAGCTCGCGGCGAGCGCGCAGGGGCACGTGCACCTGGATGAGGAAATGGCGCAAATGGCGCAAAACGCGCTGCGCTACCAGCTGCTGCTCGGAGCGTTCGAACGCACCGTGGGGTTGCTTCGGTACGCGGCACGTGAAGGCAAGGAGGGTTGATCATGGGCCTATTCGGAGTCTTGGATGTCAGTGCCGCTGGTCTTAAGGTACAGCAGGCCCGATTGGACGTTGCCGCAAGCAATCTGGCCAATGCGCGGACCACCGGTAGCAGCGGCGGAGCGTACCGTCCTCTCGAAGTGGTGGTGCACAGTTCCACGCATCCGCTCGCGAGCGGCGCGGTGGTGAATGGCGGCATGACGCTGCCACGGCCCGAGGTCGTGGGCATAGTGGAGAAATCCACCGAACCCAGCCTGGTCTACGATCCAGGGCACCCCGATGCCAACAAGGATGGCTTTGTCCGGCTGCCGGGTGTGGACACGGTGGGGTCCATGGTGGATCTCGAATCCATATCGCGAGGCTACGAGGCAAACCTGCGGGTGTTTGACGTGACCCGCTCGCTCATCGAGCGCCTGCTCTCGATCGGGGGCCGCTCATGAGCACCTTGCCCGTTGAAGCGGTGACGGCAATGGCGCCTTCGTGGAGCAGCGCTCCAAGCGGCGCCGTCGACCTGCAGCACATGACCCGTGCTGCGATGGGCGACCCCCAAAGCGCTGGGGTCAGCGGCGGGGCATTCGACGCGCTGGTGCAACAGATCCAATCACTGAGCACGCAAATGAGCAGTTCGGCACCGCAGCTGGCGGCGATGGCGACGGGGCAATCGGATGGCGTAGAGACGGTGCTGCTGAACATGGAGCGCACGCGCGTGCAGTTTGACGTACTCATGTCGGTGCGCAATCGCCTGCTCGAAGCCTATCAGGACATGATGCGGATGCAGGTATGAGCGAGAGCCTCGGTCTGAAGGGCATGTGGTCCCGTTTTTCCTGGCTTCAGCGCTGGAGTCTGATCGGGGTGGCGGTGCTGTGTATCGGTGCCATGGCGGCCTCTGCGTATTGGGGGTTGCGCACCGACTACAGCCCCCTGTTCACGCAGCTCTCGGAGGCGGACGCGGCGACCGTGGTGGCTCAGCTCAAACATCTCAAGACCCCGTACCGGTTGAGCGAGGGTGGCACGACGGTGCGCGTCCCCACGGCCCAGCTCTACGAGACGCGCCTCGCGCTGGTCTCTTCGGGTGCGCCTTTGGGCGGTGGCGTGGGCTTTGAATTGTTTGACAATCAGAGTCTCGGCACGACCGAGCAATCCCAGCGCGTGTCCTACCAGCGCGCGCTGCAGGGAGAGCTGGTCAGAACCATCGGCGCCCTGGAGCATGTCCATCAGGCGCGGGTGCACCTGGTGATGCCTGAAACCTCCCTGTTCAAGCATGATCGGGCCGATGCGCGCGCGGCCGTGGTGCTCACGCTGGAGCGCGGATTCTCCTTGCATCCGGATCAAGTTACGGGCATTCAGCGGCTGGTCGCCGCCTCCGTGCAGGGGCTAGAGGTGTCCCGGGTCGTGGTCTCCAACCAGCAGGGCGTCATCCTGTCACTGTCCGATACGGGGGCGGGGCGCAGCGGCGGCAGCGAGGTGCAGCTGACGCTCAAACGCGAGGTGGAAGACTACTTCGTTGCCAAGATTGCCCGCCTGCTCGATGCCACCTATGGATCCGGTCACGCACTGGTCAGCGTCGATGCGACCCTGAATTTCGATGACATCACGCGCACCCAGCAAGACATACTTCCGACGCACGGCGAAGACGGACACGCGGTGCTGCGGCGCACGCAGTCATCGGCCAGCGTGCCCGATGAGCGCGGAGCGGGCTCGGCATTTGAGAGCGACGCCGCGGCTGGCCACGTCAGCCAGTCCAGTAGTGCCGATTACGAATACAGCCGGCGCGTGGAGCAAGTAGTGGCTTCGCCCGGAAGCGTCATGCGCCTTAGCGTCGGGGTGATCGTGCCGAACCGTGTTGCCTCCGAGCAGCAGCAGCATATCCGCGATCTGGTGCGTATGGCAGCCGGGCTCGACGAATCACGCGGAGATGCCATCGTTGTCCAGTCCCTGGAGCAGATGGGTGGGCTGCCGGAACAGGCCGCTGGAAACGGATCGTTGGTCGCCGATCCCAGCGTACCGGCCGGGGAGGCACTGGTTTCGCGCGGTGAGCGCGCCTCGGGCAGCGGCCAGTCGCGAGGCGTGCTGCTGGGGGTGGGTTCAGGGGCGCTGCTGTTGGTTGGCGGATTGGGGTTGTACCTGGGGCGCACTCAGCGCGTCCAGCGAGCGGCGAGACTCTCAGATGAAGAGCGCCGGCGGCTGTTGGAAGAGCTCCGCAAAGCACTGGGTACCGGACCGATCGACAAGGTGGCGGTATGAAGTCCCCGCCGCAGGCCATTGCCAACCTGAGTCAATCATCCATAGAGGATCGACAATGGATCCTTGCACAGTTGCGCGCCGAGGAGCGGCAACGACTGTCCCGGTGGTTGGATCCGGAGGGCGGTGAAAGGCCTTCAATACCGAAAGAGTCTGCGGACGAGGCCGGACGGGGTGCGGAGGAGCAACTCCTCCAGGCGACGCCTCGAGCGCTGGCCACCGCCCTGGCAACAGAACCGACGTGGTTGGTCTACAGCGTTCTCGCCCAATTGGATGTCAATCGCCACCAACAGGTGCTGATGCTGTTACCCGGCGCGTTACGATCGGCCCTCCTCGCGATGAGCTTCATGCCGGTGTGCGTCGCGCCGGCACTGCGCCAGGCGGTCAATGAGGCCGTCGTGAGTGAATTGCCCACGATGCACGGCGAGTCGGGCGGGCAGCGTGCGCCCACGGGTCGGCCCTCGCGCTTCGATCAGATGCTGGATCGATTCAGAACGGTGAACCCATGATCATCAAGCAGGCCGTCATGGATCAGCGTCGAGTCAATTGGAGATCCGTGACGAACCTGCAGCCCGTGCCGGACGCCGATGAGTCGCCGCCAGATCCGCTGCATGAGGCGATTGATGGGCGGAGCAACCGCTCTGGCGCTGGGCTGGATGTTGAAGCCGTACTGGCGTGGTTAGACGAGCAGGAGGATCCGGTTCGCGAGCGTCTTGCGGAAGTGTTGAGTAGCGATGTGGAACGCCTGCGCGAGCAAGCACGCGAACAGGGACTGGCCGCTGGTCACGGCGAAGGCCTTGAGCGGGCCGCCGCGGGGGCACAACGCTTGATCGATGCACTGGGCTCGATAGCACGAGAGTCTAAGGCGCAATTCGAGCACGAGTGTGAGGCGCTGCGGGGCTCAGTCGTGACCATTGTCGAGGCGGTGCTGCGCAAGATCGCCGGACCACTTCTGGCCAGCGAACGCGCTGTGGTGGGCGCGACACTGGAAGTGCTGCAACAGTGCACCCACGGCCTCAATCTGAAGATTTTCGTCTGCCCGGCAGACCTGCCCGTCGTGGAGGCGGCGCGGCCGCAGCTGGCCCTCGCGCTTGGCCAGCGACCTTTTGAGCTGCTGCCCGACGAGGACCTGGTCGCCGGGGGTTGCCGCGTCGAGGGATCACTGGGGGTCGTGGACGGCTCGCTGGCTCTGCAGTGCGAAGAGCTGTGCGCCTTGCTTCGTGATGCGAGGGAGCAACGTGAGGGACTGCGGCCGTGACAGAGAACCTGGCCGAGCGCGTACGCACCGCGGAGTGGATTCGACGGAGCGGTACGGTGTCGCGCATCAGTGCGCTTGCGATCGAGGCCCGGGGCCCCATCGCGCGGCTGAGTGAACTGTGCGAAGTGCGCGCCAGTGCCCACGCGCCCACTCGATTGGCTGAGGTGGTGGGGATATCCGAGAGCCGCGTCCTGCTTATGCCCTATGGGGAACTCGCGGGCTGCGCCGTGGGCGCCGAAGTGGTGGCGACAGGGAGGCATGCGCAGGCTCCGGTGGGATTTCCGCTGCTCGGTCAAGTGCTCGATGCCTTCGGTCAGCCGCTGGATGGTTCGGTACCGGTGACGACCCATCAACGCTATCCGTTGAGCCCCACACCCATCAACCCACTCGAGCGTGGTGCGGTCAGGGAACCCCTGGACACCGGCATTCGCGCCATTGACTGCCTGCTGCCACTGGGACGGGGCCAGCGGATGGGGATATTCGCCGGCAGCGGGGTCGGCAAGAGCACACTTCTAAGCATGCTGACGCGGTACCTGCGGGCCGATGTGACCGTGGTGGCGCTGGTAGGGGAGCGCGGTCGGGAAGTAAAGGCCTTTGTCGATCATGCACTCAGCGGGCCGGAGCGGGCGCAGACGGTCGTGGTGGCGGCGACCTCGGATTTACCGCCGCTCGTGAGGCGCCGGGCCGCCTTTTACGCGACAGCCGTTGCTGAGTTTTTTCGCGATCAGGGCCTGCACGTCGCCTTGCTGATGGATTCGGTCACGCGCGTTGCCACGGCACAACGCGAAATCGGCCTGGCCGCGGGCGAGCTGCCGACGGCGCGGGGCTATACCCCTTCGGTCTTCTCCCTCCTGCCGCGTCTGCTCGAGCGCGGCGGGGTGCGCGCCGCCGGAGGGTCGCTGACCGCCCTGTACACCATTCTCGTGGATGGTGATGACATGAATGACCCGCTGGCCGACGCGGTCCGGTCCATCCTGGATGGGCACATTGTCCTGGCCCGTGGCATTGCGCATCGGGGGCGGTTTCCCGCCATTGATGTGCTCCAGAGTGTCAGCCGCCTGGCGCCCACCCTGTGCGATCCGGCGCACCTACACCTCGTTGCCGAGGTGGTCAAGACGCTGGCGGCATACGAGGCCGTACGAGACCTGATCGAAGTGGGGGCTTACCGTCCGGGCAACCAACCCGCCACCGATCGTGCGATTCGATTGTATCCCCTGATCGAAGCCTGGCTCGCCCAGCCGCCTGATGAGCGCGTCGGGCGCGCGGAATCGGCCCAACAGCTCCGGCGCCTGCTTGCGACCGACGGACTCCCGGCATGACCGCCGCGAGTCAATCATTGCATGCGGCGCGACAAGCGCAGATCGCCGAGCGCGACGCGCTGCGGCGCGAGCACAGTGAGGCCCTGCTACAACTGACCCGCGTCGATCGCGCGCGCGCCACGGCGCTTGAGACCATCAGCCGCGCCCAAGGCTGGATGAGCGTGGCCACAGAGCCCGGCAAGCGCCTGAAGGTTGAGGCGCTTGGCATCGCGCAAGCGGTCATTGGCTATACACGCGGCGAACTCGCCGTGGTCAACCGTCAATTGGCAAGTGTGCGAGCCCAAGCCGAACAGCTGCGCGGCGAAGTCGCAACGCGACAAAGCAGGATCAGAGCGCTTGATCGACTGGTCTCGCTCCGCCAACGGGCTCGACGCCACGAACTGCAGCATCGGGCGGAGCGTGAGTTGGACCGCGATGCGGCGGCACTCGCGCCGGCACTCGGCGCGCTGCGGAACCAATGTGAATACCTGGGTGATGTCCCACCTTCGGATACACAGCAACAGGAGTACAGATCATGGCCGTAAGTGCGATCGGCATCGTGCCATCCAATGCCCCGGCGCCCAACGTGAATGCCACGGTGTCTCAGCAGGATTTTCTGAAGATACTGCTGACGCAGCTTCGATTCCAGGATCCGCTCAAGCCGGTGGACAATCAGGAATTTGTTGCTCAGTTGGCGCAGTTCAGTGCGCTGGAAATCAACCGGCAGAGCGGTGAGAAGCTCGATACCCTTTTGGCTATCAGCGGCGCCAACCAGGCCCTCAACCTGGTGGGCCACACGGTGGAAGTCAACGGCGCGTCTGGATCAGGGGCGGGCATAGTCACGGCCGTATCCTTTGTCACCGGCGACCCGCGGCTCACGGTCAGGACCAGCACGACCACGCTCGTCGACGTGCAACTGTCTGACATCATCCTTGTGCAACAGGGAATCACACCATGATCAATACTATCTATACGGCCCTTTCCGGCATGAATGCCTTTAGCAAGGGCCTCGATGCGATCAGCAACAATGTCGCCAACCTGAACACGCCGGGCTTCAAGGCCACCGTGCCCTTGTTTCTGGATGTTGTGCATCGCAGCGCTGCCGGTGCGCTGCTCGATGCGAGCGGATCCAGTGCGCAGGGAGCCGGGGTCGCCGTGAACACGGAGAACGCCTCGTTCAATGAGGGCGAACTGCGCAGCACCGGGAACCCGCTTGATGCAGCGGTGGATGGAGCCGGTTTCTTTGTGCTCCAGAACGATGGGCAGACTTACTACACGCGCGCCGGCCAGTTTGAATTTGACAAGGATGGCTATCTGGTCGATCGAACCAGCGGTGCTCGGGTCATGGTGAGCACCAGCACTCAGGCGCTCTCGGCCTTCAACGTCGATGCATTCCGCAGTTACGCACCCAAGGCGACGGCCAATGTCACACTTACCGGTAACTTGGGCCGCACCGGCAGCGTCACCTACGAATTGCCCTCCATCACGGTTTATGACACGGCGGGCGGAAGCCACGTACTGACGGCGAAGTTCGTCCAGGATGGCACGAATCCGTTGAAGTGGACGGTCGAAGTCCATGATGACAAGGATGCCGTGCTGGGCACGGCGACATTCGAGTTCAATTCGGACGGAACGCCCAAGGCACTGGCTGCGCCGCTGGTCGCGCACTTAACCCCGACGGATCTGCCGGCATTCGACATCAGCTTCAATCTGGGCGCGGCGGGGACGTATGCCGGCGTAACAAGCCTGGTGAACGACAACCAGTCCCATCTGCAGCTCCTGCGCCAGGACGGGGTTGCTTTCGGATCCCTGACCACCGTCGACTTCGATGACAAGGGCCAGCTGACCCTGCATTACTCCAATGGGGAGAAACTCACCCCGGCCACGCTGCTACTGGCGCGATTCACCAGTACAAATGAGCTGGTTTCCGTGGGCAGTGGCCAGTACGTGGCGCCTGATGCGTCTGGACCCCAGTTGGGCACGGCTCAGTCCCATGGTCTCGGCCGTCTGGTCGGGGGGCAGGTCGAGCTTTCCAATGTGCAGCTGACCGATCAGTTTACGGACCTGATCATTATCCAACGCGGTTACCAGGGCAGCTCGCAGATGGCGTCGGTGGCCAACGAAATGATCCAACAGCTGTTGGCCATGGGGCAGGGCCGATAAATGAATCGCGAGCACGACGGATGGGAGCCCTGGCTGATACTTGATGAGGGTGCGCGCGGGCGTGTCAGCGCGCATGTTTCGGGAGCCCTCGATCGGTGGGTCCACACCTGGTGTTCTGCCGGGGCGGTGGAGATACAGAATCTGTTCGTCAGCCTGGAAGGTCGTGGCCAACCTGAGGTGACATCGGCAATGCCGGGCATCGTGTATCGCGACAGCGGGGTCGCGCGCGAGGCCCTCGGTATCTGGCTACCCGATGAGTTGCTCTCCATAGCGCTCGGGTGTCATCGCGATTACATTTGCAGCCCGCTCAGTGACTCGGTGGCGCAAGGATCAGTGGCCGCCCGTGTTACAGAACGAATGGTGAGCGCTCTGGGTGGGCGGCTGCTCGGCGACGCCGGGACTACGCCGCAGATGACTCCAAGCGCGATGTCGCTCGACGAGCAGCGGCGCGACCCGGCGATGCGACACTGTTGGACAATCTCCGTGACCATGCGGGATGGCTGTGCGCTGCTGTCCCTCTTGTGTTCGGCCTCGTTGATAAAATTGTGGAGCGGCGTCCAGTCCGGGCGGGCGCAGACACCCGGTAAGCTGGTTCCACGCGCGGAGGCCATTGGCGACACCCTCGTGCCGCTGCAGGCGACGTTCAATCCACTTGAGGTGCCTGTAGTCGATCTGGCCGGCCTCGAAGCCGGAGATGTCCTGCTCTTTGAGCCTGGAGACGACGAGTGCCTCAACCTCCGGACAGGTGCGGGCGAGTGTATCGCCACCGTATCGCTGGGCCGTCAGCGCGAGCAGCGCGCTCTCGCTATCTCGAAGCTTCATGCCCCATCGCAACCCACAGCGATGCGGCGCGTGCGTGGCTAAACTTCACCATTGCGAGAGAACCATCATGAGTTCAGATCCCGTCAACGTTGTAGAACTGCCTCAGTTACACGCCGCCGCAGGCCAGCGTCACGGACGGTTGGGAGCCCGGCTGGACTTGGTGGAGCAGTTGAAAGTCCAGGTGACTGTTTATGTCGGCGGCGTCCATATTTCGGCCGCGCGACTGTTTGAGTTGGGGGTCGGGGACGTCCTGGCGTTGGACGATGCCGCTGATGGGCCCGTTGAACTGCGCCTGGGCGACAAGGTCATAGCGCGCGGCCACCTGGTGGCCTCCGGCGACCGGCTGGGCGTCCGAATCTCGGAAATTCGCGCTGAATGATCGCGCCATCCCTAGCGCGACAGTGGGCTCCACTGCGCGTCGGGGCTTGGGTGGTGTTCGGGATCGTCAGCTCCACGGTACGGGCCGAACAGGGCGCGGCGAGCCTCCGCCTGGGATTGAACGCGAACCCCGTGGAGTTGCCATCATTGTGGCGCGTGACCTTGGGGTTTGTGGTCTGCGCCGGTCTCATCGTCGCCGTGACCTGGGCATTGCGCCGGTATGGCGGCCGATTGCCATGGAGTGCGGTTGAGCGGGGCGGTGTCCGTGTAACAGCTCGATCTACACCCGCAGCTGGCCTCCGAGTGACGGTCATCGAAGTGGATACCCGCCGATTCTTGATTGCCGAGAATCGCAACGCCTTGCAGGTGGTTCCCCTCGATGATGCGCGCGTGCCCGGCGTGCCGCCGGCGGGGGTTCAATGACGCGGCGTCCGACCACAGTACTTATCGGTGCGACGGGGTTGATGCTGTGGGTCTCCACCGCGGCCGGGGCCACCGGGCCGGAGACGACGGAAGTGCTGGGTGGCGCCGTGCGTGTGGCGGTCGGTGGAAGTGGTGGTGCGGGCCTGAACGACGCTCTTCGCATCGTGCTGGGGTTGACGCTGATCGCGATCCTCCCGGCCATTGTGGTGGCAATGACCTCCTTCACTCGCACGATCATTGTGCTCTCAATGCTGCGTCATGCCTTTGGCATGCAGGACACGCCGCCCAACGTGGTACTGGTCAGCCTGGCCCTGTTTCTCACACTATTTACCATGAGCCCGGCTTTCGACCGGATGTATAAGAATGCCGTGGAGCCCCTGTCTCACAACGAAATCAGCCTCGATCAGGCCTTGACCGCCGGTGTGGCGCCGCTGCGCGAGTTCATGTTGCGCCAGACGCGGGAGAGCGATTTGCAGTTAATCCTGGAGAGTGCGCACGTGGCCGTGCCGGACTCGATCGATGAGGTGCGCACGATATACGTCATTCCCGCGTTTCTGCTCAGTGAGCTGAAGACCGCGTTTCAGATCGGGTTTGTAATCTTCCTGCCTTTCCTGCTGCTCGATCTGGTGGTCGCCAGCACCCTCATGTCGATGGGCATGCTCATGGTGCCGCCGACCATCATCTCCCTGCCGCTCAAGGTGCTTATGTTCGTAATGATTGATGGATGGGGATTGACCGTACGCGCCCTGCTGGGCAGCTTTCACTGAACGCCACTGAACCGCCATGACGGATGGGCTTTCCGTACTGGATCACGAGACGGCGGCGCAGTGGGGCCGCTACCTGGCCAGCCGGGATCAGGCCCTGCGAAATGCATTAACCGAGCGCTACCTGCCACTTGCCCGCTCGATTGCGGCCAGCGTCTTCAAGGCGCGGCTTGACGATTCGGTAGCGTTTGACGATTTCCTGCAATATGCGCGCATGGGGCTCATGCAAGCCGTCGAGCGCTTTGATCCCACCCGTGGCATTGTGTTCGAAGCCTTCGCGGCGCGGCGGGTACGAGGAGCCATCCTCAACGGCCTCGGCAGGGAATCGGAGGTCGCCGCGCAACGCCACAGCTACGCCGAACGGCGAAGGGAGCGGCTTCGGTCTATCAAGGCGCACAGCGGCGGCGATCGGCTGCAGTATCTGGTGCGTGTAACCGTGACCGCGGCCATTGCCGCCATGCTCGATGAGGAATTTGAAGAACCCGCAGACGAGGCGGTGGCGTCGAACCCTTACGCCTCGGCCGAGTTGTCGCAGCTTGGGCAGGCTCTGTGGGGGTACATGGCAAGCTTGCCTGAGCGCCAGCGCTTCATTGTGCAGCAACACTATGTCCGCGGGTTGGAGTTCCAGGACATCGCCCAGCACCTGCAACTGAGCAAGGGCCGCGTGTCGCAGTTGCACGCCCAAGCCCTGGAACAGCTGCGCTCGGCGTTGAAAGCGACGCTCCATCCGGTGGATCGGCGCTTCTGATTGCAAGCTCAGTACCGGACCTCGATCCGAACCAGCTCATATTCCTGGGCTGTGTCCCGACTCCGCATAAGTCACCAGCAGCTGCGAGAGTTCGCTGGCGATCTCTTCGTTGGCAAGGAGATCCGAGGTCACGCGCGCGGTGAGCGAGGCAAGGCCCGGATCGGAGGACATGGCGTCGCCGAATTCACTCACCAGTACGGTCTCTACAAAAGCTTCGGCCAATTGACGGGTGGTTTTCTTGCCCATCGCGCCAAGGCGTTCGCGAAGGCGAGCATCGAGGGATGGTGCAGGAGTGGAGGGCGCAAGTTCGAGAGTGTTTGGGTCATGCTTGGCACCCCGGTTGCCAAGGGGTGTGGCGCCCGGCGTATCGGTGGAGCGCTGGCGAGCCAAGGTCGCCAGGATTTGCGAGATGGGTCGGAGGGGATCCACTTGGATCTTTGCAGCCTATGGATACGAGAGTGCGCTGCCAGGCGAGGCACTACTCACTGGGCTCGGCTGCCGTCGGTGTATTTGGAGAAATCGGTACGGATATCAGCGCTGAGCTCTGTGTGCGCTGTCGCTGGAGGCGCTGCGGCGGAGGCGGCTTGCTGAGTCCGAACGCGCTGAATGATCAGGCTCATGTCCGCATTAAGAGCCTTATTGCGGGTATTGGTCTGAATGCCGCGAGTCAGATAGTCCAGACATTCTGCGAATCGATCGTAAATGAGTGCTTCGAGACCGCGCTTGAATAGAGCAAGCGCTGCAAATTCCCCCGTCAATCCATCAAGTGCAGACCAGGTGGCTAACGCCGCGTCGGGTTGGGCCATCGTCAGCTGCAAGAGTCCAAGCTGGAAACGGGCGTAATGCAGGTGCGGAGCGATGTGGAGCGCGGTGCCGAATTCTATGGCGGCACGGTCGTATTTGCCACGTTGCGCGAGTTCCGCACCGTAGAGATAGCGTAACTCGGCATTGGCGGGGTCGGCGCCAATTCGGTGCTCCAGTTCCTCAAGTTCGGGTTCATTTCCCAAGGCATTTCACCTCGCATACGGCACCCGACCACACAGGGAAGACGGGGCGCCCAGCCGCCTTCCTGATCATAGTGGCGGGGTCGGCGCTAAGCAATTCTCAATCGCGAGGTGCAACTGTCCAGGACAATTAACAGCTTGCACCATCTTTCTCAGGGCCCCGGTGCGACATTCAACTCCAACGTTCCTGGGCACCTAAACCGCCGACGGAAATCCCGGATAGCCACTGGTGGGAGTACGCGCCCGGAATGTGCCGGGTCCGTCCGTACAGAGCTTTAGGGGCAGCATATGGTCGCAGTAGTCAGCGGATCTGGTCTCGGCCTTTTTAACAGTTCGCTGTCGGTGCTGGGGGGTAATGGCGCCTCTGGCAGCGCACCGAATGGCCGATCCGGCGAGCGTGTGTTTGTGAACAGTGCGACCGGGAACCTGGTGATCCAGAGCCAGGACGAGACGCTCGCGGCGCTGGGCCTCGATCTGGGGTTGCTGCGTACCTACAACGCCCAGGGCAAGCTCGATGATGACAACGCCGACAATTGGAAGATTGGCCTGTACCGAAGGGTGTATGCGCTGACCGGCACGGTGAACACGGCCGGCAGTACGGTGACCAAGGTGTTCGGCGATGGGGCCGAGGTCGTTTATACCTACGACACGGTCTCCGGTAAATACATCGGGTCGGATGGCAATGGGGCGCACGACACCCTGAGCTGGAGCACCTCCACAAGCCAGTGGACATGGACGGATGGGTCGACGCGAGTGGCAGAGACCTACGACAGCGCCGGCAAGCTCCTGAATGCCAAGGACACGGACGGCAACACCCTCACCTATAACTACACCGGTGCGCTGCTGACAAGCGTGGTGGATGCCTCCGGGCAGACCACTTACCTCGACTACACGGGCAACCTGCTGCAAAAGATCCGCGTCGTTTACAGCGGTGTGACGCAAACCCTGACGCTCTATACGTACGACGCTTCAAATCGCCTCGCGACCGTGACGGTAGACCTCTCGCCGGCCGACAACGTGGTCAGCGACAACAACAAATGGGTGACGACCTACACCTACGATGGGACGAGTGCCCGCGTGGCCTCGATCACTCAGCGCTACGGCACCTCGGCCAACGCGATGAGCTCGGCTTCTTTCGTCTACCAGTTGCTCAACGGCGCCTATCGCGTGACGAGCTTCACGGATGGAGAAGGCAAGACCACCAACATCGCTTACAGCGGTGCGACCGTCAGCGGTGGTCAGACCCTGTATCTGACGACCGATGTGACCGATCCCCTTGGACTGGTCACCACGTACACGAAGGATACACAAGGGCGCCTAACGAGCGTGCTCAGCCCAACGGTCAGCGGAGTACGCCTGGAAAAGCGCTATGCCTACGACGCCAACGGCAATGTCACGAGCATCACCGAAGATCCGACGGGGCTGAACCGTGTCACCACGTTCCAATACGATGGGTCCGGCAACCTGCTGCTGACGCGCGATAACGCGGGCAATACCATCACGCGCACCTACAGTGCGACAAACCAGTTGTTGACTGAGACCAACTATCTCACCCCAGACCCCGATGGAGCGGGGGCGGGAACGGCGAGTAATCCGTTCACCGCGCGTTATGCCTACGATGCCGAAGAGCACCTGAGGTTTTTGATCTCGGCCGATGGGCGGGTCACGGAGTATCGTTACAACGCCGCTGGCCAACGCGTGGCCATGCTCAAGTACATCGGCACGCCCTATAGCGTTGGGGGTCTCTCGCCCACGACTACGCTCAGCGAATCGCAGATGACCACCTGGGCCTCGACCCAAACGCTGACGAACCTGGAGCGCGCGGACTACGCATACGACTTCCGCGGCAACCTCAGCACGACGACCGCGTACCTGACGACCGATTCTTCGGGCAACGGAACGGTGTCCACCGCTTCCGTGACGCGCTATGTATACGATCAGCGCGGAAACCTTTTGCAGCGAATCGATCCGCGCGGCGAGTTGACCAGCGCCGATACCACCGACTACATCACCAATTTCACCTACGATGGGGCCGGCAGACTCCTGGCCACCTCGCAGTGGATCTCCTCAACGGTCAATGGTGGAACCACCACCGTGATCCGGCTTAAAGAGCTGGTGACGTACGATGATGTCAACAACAAGGTGGTCACGACCTACGGGGTCACCGAGGTCAGCACCAACGGGACGCCGGTCGCGGATGCGGGTCTGCGAGTAGCCACTGCAGCTTACAACCACATCGGAGCGCTGCTGACCCTGGCCAATGGCACAGCAGCCAGCACCACCGTCTACGGGACCACCACTTATCTATATGATGCGGACAACCGGCTGCGAGTGACGACCGATCCTACCGGGATCAGCCAGTATGCCATTTACGATGAGGCGAGCAGGGTCGTTGGGACGATCGATGGCGATGGCACGCTGATTGAGGCTGTCTTCAACAAGGCCAACCAGGTCGTCAAAACCGTTCGGTATGCGGACCGCGTGCCGGCGGCCACCATCGCGACGCTCGTCAGCGGCGGCGTGCCCGCCAATGTCACCTTGGCGACGATCAAGGCGGCCATTCCTGGCACGGTGGGTCGGGCCAGCGACCAATTCGCCCGCACCATCTACGATGCGGCGGGACGGATGGCCTATAGACTTACACAGGCCCAGGACCAGGGTGGTGCGACCACCTACGCAGTCACGCAGTACCTGTACGACGGGGCGAACCGCGTCACGGATGTCATCCAGTACAAGAACGTCGCCACGGTATTGGCCACCGTGGACGAGGTGACGGCCTTTATAGGGCCGACGGCTGACACGAGCAACGATCGGCGCACGCGCAACTTCTACGACAATGACGGGCATCTCGCGGGCACGCTCGATGCCATGGGGTACCTGACCGAGTACCTCTACGACAGTGTCGGCCAGCTGATCCAGCGGAACGTCTACGCCACGCTGACAAGCTCGTCGCTGTGGGCCACCGGCACGCTCGCGCAGCTCAAAAGCGGCTTGAATGGGGACTATGTGAACGCCGGCACGGGGCTCACTGAACTTGGGGCGAACTCCTACTACTACTACGATCACCTGGGTCGACGGATCGGTGAACTCGTTTCGCCGGGGATTCTTACCGAGACCGTGTACAACGTGGCCGGGCTCGTTGATTCCGTAGTTCGCTACAACCATGTAGATACTCTCGGCAACCCAGCGGGTCTCACCTATGACGCTCTATTTGCCAATGTCAAAAGCCAGGTAGCGGTCACTGACGTGCGGTTCAGTACAATCAACGCGTACGACGGTGCGGGCCGGCTGGTGCAAGTAACCGACCGCAAGGGGACGGCGAGTAGTTTCGCAGACATCTTTACCAACTTTACCTACGACGCACTGGGCAACCTGACCAGTAGCACGTACGCGTCCGGCACAAGTGAAGCCCGCCAGCTGCAGAAGACTTACGATGGCATGGGCCGGATTCTCCAGGAATTGACGGCTGAGGGCAGTGCGGCCATCGCCAGCGGAACCGCGGTGGCCACCGCCTGGGCGCAGTACGCGGTCACGCACACCTACGACTCTGCGGGTCGTCGCATCCGTACCACGGGTATCAACGACAACCAGGCGAGCGGAGAGCCCGCGCCCTTTACGCTGTATTTCTACAATGCCGACAATCACCTGCAGTACACGGTCAACAGCAAGGGGGAAATCACCGAGAACCGCTTCAACGCACTTGGGCAGCTCACCACGTCGGTCACTTACAGCAAACGGTTGAGCGCCGCGGCAACTGGGACCCTGACGGGTGGTACCGCGACCTCACCACTGACGTCAGCTATGACCACCGAGACTATCGCCAACGCAGCCAACGACCGGGTGACAAGCTTCGTATATACCCTCGCTGGGCTCCTGAAGACCACGACAACGGCTGAAGGCGCCGTGGTGGGCGATACCTACGACGTGTTTGGAGAGTCCACCCTGCACACAACGCTCCAGTCGACCGGCGTAAATACGCCGTTGGGGCGCACCTACAATCAGCTCGGTGAAGTAACTGATACGCAAAACGACCAGGGCGGGATCAACGCCACGCTGCACTACGACTACGACGCATTTGGGCGGGTGACGCGGGTCACGGACCAGTATGGCAATGCCAGTCGTAATGATTACGACCGTCTCGGGCGCACGATCAATACCTACTCGGCACTCAACAGCCGCCACACCTACGCCTACGACGCTTTCAGCCGCACGCTCAAGGTCACCAACTATGCTGGTGGCCTGACGAACGACACCACGTACGTTTACGCTGACAATTCAGCCATCCCGTCGATGACGGTGACCACGCCCGAGGGTGTGGCCGTCACCACCACGTTCAACCGCTTCGGCCAACAGCTGTCGGTGACCGTCAACGGTAACCCGACCAATTACAGCTACGACGCCAATGGCAATCTGAAGACCATCACGGACGGTGTGGGCACGCTCGAGTCGCGCACCTATGACAAGGCGGAGCGCCTGGCCAGCACCACAGATGCCAGAGGCATGGTTACCACGCTCGTATATGACGCCGCAGCAAGAGTGCTGACCCGCACGGTTGATGCGGGCACGGGCAAACTCAATCTCATCACCAGCTATACCTACGACGGGCAGGGCCGAGTCAGCGCGGTGACCGAGCCCAACGGGCGCGTGACCACCACCAGCTATGACCGCGACGGTCGAGTCACACTTCTTGCCGTTAGCAACGGCGCCAAGACTGAAAAGACGCTGTACAGTTATGACAAGGCCGGACACGCCATTCAAGTGGATGAGGAGAACGGCGCAGGCACCGCACTTCGCACCACGCAGTACACCTATGATCATCTCGGGCGTCGCACTGATGAGTACGTCCTGAATGCCGACGTCGGTGGCACCCCGACGACGCTGCACACAGTTTACAAGTACGATCAAAACGGCAATGTCGTCCGCAAGATCGATCCAACGGGAAACTCGACCTGGTTCGTCTATGACGCGGACAACCGCCAGACCTATGTCATCGACGCGCTGGGTGGCGTCACGGGCACGGTCTACAACGTCAACAACCAGGTCATTTCCACCCGTCGCTATCTGAACTCCACTGGGATTCCCACCGTAGATCGGGTCACCAGTTTTGCAGCGCCCACCACCACATCGTCAGACCGCCTGGAGCAGGACGTATACGACAAGGATGGGCGTCTGGCCTATCAAGTCCGAAACGTAGCGATCGGAGGGGTAAGCAAGGCCATCGTGACGCGCACGGAATATGACGGGGCTGGCAACGTCAATAGGACGACGGCGTATGCCACGGCGATCGCCTCCGGAACATATACCACGTTTGCAAGTGTGTCGGTGCCGGGCGACGCAGCCAATGACCGCGTCACGCGCACGGTCTATGACGCGCGCAACAGAGTCCTTGCCAAGGTCGATGCCGGCGGCGCCGTAACGCGCTATGCCTACGACGGCAACGGCAACGCGACGTCGAAGACCGAGTTCGCGACACTCTATAGCAACAACGCGGCCACCGATGCGCAGCTGCGCACCTATGTGACAGGGCTATCGGCTACCTCGATAGATCACCTGACGAGCTATTGGTACGACGCGGACAATCGCGTGCGGTATGTACTTGATGCGGAAGGGTACCTTACCCAGACCACGTACAACGACTCCACCCGCCAGCAAACTTCAACCGTCTACAATGTGAAGCCTACGGCAATAGGGAACGCAATAACGCCGCCTACCGTCATCACCAATGCGGCGGATCAGCCCACTACCACAACGTTCGATACCATGGGGCGGGTGGTGTCGGTGCAGGATGCACTCGGTGCGACCGAATCCTATGCCTACGACGAGGTGGGCAATAAGATCAGCTTCACGAACAAGAAGGGCAGTATCTGGTTATACACGTACGATGCCAACCACCGGCTAACCATAGAGACCGCCCCGTCGGTGACCGTGTACAGCATCACGGACGGTGCAACACTCGCGGCGGCGAGCTCGAACTCGGTCGCCGTGCAGGCAGTTTACAAATACGACGCACTCGGCAATGTGTCCGATCGCATCGAAGCCGCCAACGTGTCAAGTCAGTCGCGTACCACGCATTATGACTACGATGCGTTGGGGCGGCAGATCAAGACGACATACCCCTCGGTGGGCTACTACAACGCTGCCGCGGATAGCGCCAACAACGCAGGCACAGCCGTCACGCGCGCTGAGACTTCGGGCGCTCTTTGGAGCAGCGTCGATTACGATACCCTTGGCAACGCGTGGCGGGCCACCGATGTAGCCGGGAACCTCAGCTACAAGGTGTATGACAAGCTCGGGCGTGTCATCCAGGAGATAGACGCCTTAGGTTACGTGACGGCGCACGACTACAACGCGTTCGGCAATGAGACCGCACTGACTCGGTACGCCGGAAGTACGGCGAGCGCTCCGACCAATGGCAGCACGACGATTACGGCGCCCACGGTACCGGCGGGTCAATTTGATCGCACGCTCACCAAGACCTATGACAGGCGCAATGAGGTCTTGAGTGTCGCCCAGCCGACCGTATCCAACTACGACACTCTACTGGGCGCAATCGGCGGTGGCGGGACCAACTACCAGGCCGGCCCCAGCACCACCTACGACTACGACGCGTTCGGCAATGCGGTGCGCACCCGAGTGGCGGTATCCAACGCTTTTACGGCCGATACGTACACCTACTTCGATCACAGAAACCACAAGATCGTCGCTATTGCGATCAACAAGGTACCGGGAAGCAGCGCAATCGGCTACTACACAAGCTATCAATACGATCAGACCGGGGATCTCACTCAGCAGAATGACTACTCGACGTCGATGACGGCCCCGCCCACAACCATCACCGCCGCGCCACCCGCGGCGCCGTCGGGTGCATCGGACGACCGGATAACGACCTATTTGTACGACAAACTCAATCGTTTGTCGCAGAAGCTGTTGGTAAACGTTGAAGCGAGCGCGTTCAGTGGGAGTACTTTCTCCCCCAGCACGACGGTGACTGATACGACGAATTTTGGATATGACGCTCTAGGCAATCAGACCTTGGTTGATGCAAATGGGGTCAAGACGTACAGCCATTTCGATGTCCTCGGACGCACGGACTGGATTGCTGCGGCAGCACGTGATCGAGGCGATGGCACGCTGATCATTCCGATCACACTCATGCGTCGCGATGCCTACGGGAATATCGTCGAGGAGGCGCAGCTGGGAGGCATCGGTGCGAGTTCTGTTACCGTCAGCGGAAACGTGGCCACGGCCTATACATTGGGGACTGCCAATCCCAACAGTCCGGATCGACTCACACAATCAGTCTACGACAAATTCGGACGTTTGATCCACAATCAAGATGCGAGCGGGGCGCAACGTTTCGCCTCCTATAGCAAGCGAGGTGATCTCGCCAAGGAATGGTTGCCGACAGTCTGGGCAGACCCAAACGGGAACAGCCTGACCGAGACTGTCGTGACGTACTACGGATACGACAAGCTGGGCCGACGCACAGCCACAGTGCAGCCGCAATCGGTGGGAGCCGCAACGGTTATGGTGCGCACCATGACCAAATACGACGCATTTGGCGAAGTCACGGCCAGAGGGTTCGGGAATACCACCACCGATTACTCCCTTGCCACGCAGCTCAGCAACGCGGATGCCACCACGACCTGGTCAGAATTGTTCGAGTACGACGCAGCCGGGCGTGTGTGGCGGAGCAATCAAGACGATGGTGTGGGGAAAATATACTTTTACAACGTGGGTGGACAGACGACCGCCGTTGTAAAGAGCGATAACACCCAGCTAATTGGCAGTACGAGTACGGTCACCTATGCCGATGTGGCCGGAGGGCTTGCCAACGTGGGCAGCCAGCAAAGCACCGAGTCCGTGTTCGACACGCAAGGCCACGTGGTCCAACAACGGGATGTGAGGTTCACCTCTACCGGAGTGCTAGATCCGATAGTGGGTACGTTCGCTGCCGGCACGCCATCGGGAGGGAATCTCTACCTCTATTGGACCAACGTTCCACCAGCCATTTACACACGTCAGTTTTACTACGCACCTCCGGGAACGCCTCTGACCGGTAGTGGTTGGACCAGCCTCCCTGTTACGACAATCACGGTCGGGTCCACAGACTATAACGCGGTCATCGTCGGTGGGCTGTCGGGAAGTTTCGACTTTAAAGTAACGTATGCGCGTGCGGGCGTGGATACGGCGTACGCGATTCATTCCGGAAACATGTCCGTAACTCCTGGCTCAACCACCTATTCTCTAGGTATCACTCCTCGAGCGGCGATTGATCTTTCGGCGCCCCCATCCACGTTCAACCACACCCAGCAACTCGTGCAGTGGGCTAAAGCGGCGGGGGCCGTGTCTGCGACGACGGAAAAGTACGTCAACAATGCTTGGCAACTAGTGGCGGCCACGTCAAATGGCACTAGCTGGCTAGGGAATGTCAGTTACATGAACGGCGGCACAGTGCCGTTTCGCATGACTGAATATGACAGTTCGGGATTCATCATAGCGCGGCGCTTTACCACACTACAGGATACGGGATCCTCCTTCAGCTTTTCCGGCGTTGGTATGCCCGGGAACATAACGGGATTTACAGATGCGGGCTCCGGTAAGCTCGGGTGGACCACAGCGGCCGCGGCGTCCGACACGATCGTGTTTCGGTATCGAGCGACGTCGACGTCCCCATGGACGACACTGCCGACGATGCCGTGGGGTACTGGGTTAACTGCTACGCTAGCGGGAATTAATGGCTCGGTGCAATTTGAAGTCGACTACACGGCATCTGGCACCAACACGCCCTATGTAATTGGTCAGGGCACGACCGTCATCACCACAACGACAACCGCAGCGGTAGCCTCCGCCCCAACCGACACGACCTCACTCAATCTGACGTCCCTGATTACGCCGATGCTCAACCAGACTCTGGATCGCTGGGGCCAGGTCACCGACCACTATGATGCGCTCAATAATCACACACACTATCGCTACAACGAACGCGGTCAGGTGCTGGACGTAGTTCAGGCAAACACCACGATTGTGAGCACGCTCAACGGGACTGTAAACCTTTCAACCGGTACGCCGACTTCTCACAACTACTACGATATCAATGGATTGTTGATCGCGACGGTCGATCCAGACCAGAACCGCAATCGCATCAATTACAACGCGGCTGGGCAAATTACGAGCGAGGTGACGGCCGATGCGACGAGCGCCACCGGTACCACAAGCGGCACGATCCAGTACGTTTACAACAGCTTTGGCGAGCAGGTGCAAGTGACCGATGCGTTGGGTTACCGCACCCGAATGGGATTTGATGGCGCTGGACGCATAGTCCACACGGCTCATGAGATGGCGAAGCCGGTGTCGGGCACATTGCCCAATGGGTCCTTTGGAGATACGGATCCATACAACGCTGGCTTCGCAACGTTGGCCACGAATGTCATCTCGCAGGTCTTTGCTTATGACCAGGCCGGTCGACGTCGAACGGAGACCAACGGCGAAGTCACGAGCGATGGCGCTAGTGACGAGACGGTCAAGTACTGGTATGACCTCCTGGGTCACGTGATCCGAAGGCGCGATCCTCTGCCCACTTCGACGTCCACGATACAGCACGATACCGTATATACGTACGATCAATATGGTCTTGGAAAGAAGACATCGGAGACGAGTGCGCTGGCGGCCAACAACACTCAGAGTTGGCAGTACGACGTGTATGGAAGGCTTTCCGGCCATACGGACCTCGGTGGCGATGCCTTTACCTACACCTATAACAACTACACGAACCTGCTGGACTCTCAGTCGAGCACATTCGGTCAGGTGATTGCCTACACCTACGATAAAGATAGGCACGTCACGCAGATCAGTGAAACCAGCACTGGGCATACGGGCACCAATACCGGATCCAGCGCGATCGACAAAACCCTTACGGCCGTCAAGAGGGTTACCAGTTACAGCTACGACATTGCTGGCCGTGTGGTGCGCGAGCGCGTCACGGAGGACGTGGGACTGACGACGCAGTCAGTCCACCAGGATACCAGCACGACGTACGATGAATTGGGGCGGATATCTGAGCTCGGCGATCCGCGGTACTCGATTGCCTACAGTTACGACGCGGCGGGCAATCGAACGCACATCGCCTCGCACGAGAGTAATCCCACCGGCGCAGATACAGTGTGGGACTTGTGGTACACGTACGATGGAACCAATCGTGTCCTGATCAGCCAAGGTGCGTCGAGCGGTAGCACCAGCGGAAGCACCATCGGGCTACAAAACAACAGAGGCGTGCAGATGACCTACAACGCGCGAGGCGATCGTGCGAGTTCAAAGTCGTTGATGTCGGGGCAAACCGAGGTGTTCAACCTGCAGACTTCCACCTGGTTCAGCCAATGGGGCGATGAGCTGAAGTACTATGCTTATGACGCCATGGGGCGAATGACTGGCATCACCCAGCAGACCTATCAGTTGCCAATTTCGCAGAGTACAGTTTCTCCCTATGATGTACGGACGGTCGAGTCTCGAACCTATGATCGGGTCAGCAGGCAGACCTCGCAGACGACGCTTAACGTCGAATTCCAGCCGAACTACCTTTGGGGTTGGAGCACCCGAGTCACCACCAACAGTTACGATGACGATGGACGACTCCAGACTCAAACGGAGGTCAAGAACGGACTGAAGGAATACTCGCAGTTGTACGGTGGTGTTGATGCTACCTATAGCTCAGGCGGCACCTATCACGTCACCATTCAAGGCGAAACCTACGATTGGACTACGCCTGGCGGCTACGGTATCGGCTACGACCCAGCGGGAAACCTCCGCGGTTACACGCTCCGTGTTTATGACAGCGGTGGTGTAAACGTCGGGTACACCTCTACTTATACCATTACGTACCGTGCTGGTGACCAGTACGAAGAGATTGGCACCTCGGTAACGAGTGTTGCCGGCACCACGTCTGCACCGGGCTCTGGCACAACAACACGCACGTACAACGTAGACAATGAATTGGTGGAGTTCGACGATTCGCAGGGACCGTACAGGAACCGTTACTTTGCTAATAATGACGCCGGCCAGGCCATCACCACGGTACAGGGACAGTACGATGGCGCAAGCGGTCGAATGACAGGTGCCCAAGCGCTGGCGGGCGCAGTGCCGATGCGCAATAACAACGCGATCTTTCAGTTCGTTGTCCAAGGCCAACAGGTGGGCTTGACGGGCAACTTTGATGTCAACTACACGCCCATTTCCCGCGCCTATCCCGGCGCCACCGCACCTTCAGTTGTCGCGCAGTCGGAGGATACGCTGCGCATCCTCGCAGCCAGGATCTGGGGTGATGGAAACCTTTGGTACCTCATCGCCCAGGAAAATGGACTCAACGATCCCGATGCCGGACTGACGGCCGGAACGGAGCTAAAGCTCCCCAACTCGGTCGTAGCGCTCAACAACAACTGGACAACCTTTAAGCCTTACGACGCCTCCAAGGTCATTGGAGACACCACTCCCACACAGCCTGCACCGCCCTTGCCCAAGGACAATGAAGGCTGCGGCGCTTTGGGCATGATCCTTATGATCATCGTGGCGATCGTTGTCACAGTCTACACTGCGGGAGCGGCGGCAGGAGCAATCAGCTCTACGGCCGGAACGGTCGCCGGTGGCTCCGCAGCCACTACGCTCGCTACCGGTGCGGCGGTGCTCGGAGGTACCGCAACGGGAATTAGCGCGGGAGGCATGATTGCGGCGGCCGCGATTGGTGGCGCCGTCGGCAGTGCGGCAAGTCAGCTCGTCGGCATGGCTACCGGGAATGTGGATGGATTTGACTGGAAGGGAGTGGCGCTTGGTGCCATCGGCGCTGGCGTGGGCGCAGGCCTAGGCGGAAGCACATCTTTTGCAAAGATCCTTCAGAAGTTGCCAACGGACACGTTGCGAACCGCGGCCGTTGGCATGACCACCTCAGCGCTTACCCAAGGAATCGCTGTTGCCACTGGGCTGCAGTCCAGCTTCAGCTGGAGGGATGTGGCGATCTCGGCCGTTGCCGCCCCAGTGGCGAAAAAGGTGGGACTAGAGGTCGGCACCGCGTTCGGAGGCGATGCAAGTTCGGTTGGTCGATTTGCCAATCAGTTCTCGGGTGCCGTGGCCGGCTCACTAGTTCGTGGCGCCTTTGGTGGCAAAGTCGACATCACGACCGTGCTGGCCGATGCCTTTGGCAATGCGCTGGGAAATAGCGTGGTTGACGGGCTCGGCACGCCCAAAGTCCATGGAGAGGGTTCGGGTGGGCAGTCGAACTCAGTGAATGGCAGGAATTCTAGCGCCGCGGTATCCAACGCTACACCTTCGCCTGTGACCAAGACTGCGGGGGCGCTGACCGTAAATCCTACCGACACCATACTGGCCGGTGATTCCGTTAGTCCCGATCAGCAGCGACAGGCAGAACTTGAGGAAATCGTAATAACGGGGCGTCGCATCTATGCCGGTGAAGATGCGGGACTAGACCTATTTGCGGCATTGTCTATGAAGCGCTGGCAGATGAATGCCGCGCAGCGTCAAGCCTTGGATCAGATGGGCGAGAATGCCGGAGCCAACTATATCTCGCGCCAGCGATATGGTCGAAACAGTCTGTGGGCAGCGAGTCAAGTCACGGACGCGTTTGATCAACTTACTGGCCTGCGGGCCGGCACAGGCCGCCGCCTGATGACTCTGGGATACAACAACGGTCAAATAGCAGGTGTTGGCGAAAGGATCTTCGGCTGGGGCATCGGCGGTGTGCAGGGATTCATGGAGGGAGTTGGACACGCAACCATCGGGACAGCGACGCTCGGACGGGATATTCTCGGTTCAGTAGCGTACGACGTAACGAGCGCATATGACCTTCCAGGAACGCAATTCTTCTCCACGTATGACAACAATCTGGGTCGAACTGTTGCAGGAGGCGTGAGTTTCTTCTCAGACAACCCGACTGGTAAGATCGGTCAGGCGTTTGCAGACTATAGGTCGCGCGTCTCATTGCTCAGCGATGTGGACCCCTTGGCTTCTGGTGTGGAGGCCACGCGGCCGTTTGGTGAGATCCTCGGACCTCTTGCTCCCGAGGCCGCGCTTGGTGTGGTGCGCGCCCTCAGTACGATGAGCCGCGCGTTCGCAAGAGTTCCAGACTTGCTGTTTGGGGAAGGGGTGGGCGCCGCAGTGAGTGCAGGAGGAATCCGCACTGCTGAGGGTCTAGTTTATAATGGGATCACCGGACCCGGTCCGCTTGGCATAGATGTGGCTAACACATTCCGTAGTGGCAGCTATCTTGAGACCGTCACTACAGAACCAACCCTGCTCTATCGTGCGTACGGCGGCAAGGCAGGCCCGCTTAGCCCCTACTGGTCGCGAACCCGGCCGTCCGGTCCTTTACAGGTAACAATTGATAGCGCCCTTCTGCCAGAATGGGGCAATGCCGCTGAGAGCATTTCCACGATCAGAGTTCCGGCGGGAGAGACAATTTATGAAGGTGCTGCTGCGGGCCAGGGCGGATTGGTTGGCGGCGGAAGCCAAGTCGTTATTCCGAAGGTAAATCCTAAGTGGGTAGTTCCGGATAAATGAGATGACCTATTCAACAGTGATTCAGCAATGGTTCGATGCCGAGTGGGGTGGCGGCATGATCCTGCCTGATGGTTGGTTCGGTCGGCCCTTCGACAATCAGCACGCTCTCAGCTCAGTCACCGAAAGGGATAACGAGCTGACACTTGTTCTCGACGACAATTTGAGCCTGCACTTTGAGGGACTGAAATCAGTTCGCGTCAAAGGGCGTGAGCTAATTTTGGGCCCCTTTGAGATCCTGCAATTTGGGTGGACGCCATATGGAGGTGGCAAGCTCACGACAAAAGATTATCGAGATGGAGAGGTGAAGATAATCTCGATGGAGGCCACCGGGAGAGCAACGGAGTAGGGCAAGATACTTTGATCAGCGAAAAGATCTTAAGTCCCGCTACAGAATTACTTTCCGCACTGGTTCGTAGAAGGACGACTGGCCGGTTGGTCCGTCGTTCACGCTACGGCCGAACGTCGGGCGACAGAAGGTGGGTATGATCGGGGGAATGCTCCTGGGCTTGGCGGCGGTCGGCGTATAATTCTTCACTTCCATGTTCTCTTCGGACGACAGTGAGCCCATCGTGCGGCTCTGCCGGACGCTTGTTTTCGTCGTCGGCACGGCGATTTGTAACTGCGATCTGCTAATTGCTAGATCGGCAGGTGCAGTTCCAGTTTTAGATTGCGGATTCTGGTTGCTGGTTCTGGATGCCTAGCGCGACCAGTGGCTCGATGTCCGCGGTCGGGAAGAAGTAGCCAGAGGAAGCACAGATCGGGAAGATATCTGTCAGATATACACCCGTTTGGGCGGAGCAGGGTAAGTCGTGAGGCGCCGACCGATGTCCTTCTGCTTTTGAGTACCTGGAGACCTTGGAGTTCATCTCCAGAATGTGATGGTCTTGATTGCCAATCGCTGACTACTACTACTTCGGTGGGCTTCCCACGGCTCTGTGGGTGCCGACCTAAGGTGGCTACTCTGGTCCGAAGGAGCCCGGCTAAAAGGTCCCGACCTCCAAGTCAAGACGAAAAGGCCTCCCATCCTAAAAGGACCAGAGGGTTGCGTGCCTCTTGCGGATCTTTCTCGTGCTTCGTTGTGGTCAGTTGAGCTGTAAGTGCAACAAAGTCCCGGCGGCGTGGTTTGCAAATCAGCGCCTTACGGGCTGGTCACTTTTCAGACTGGCAACCCTGGCAAACTACGAACCAGAATGTCGAGAGTTCGAATCTCTCCAGGCGCGCCACACGTGCTTCTTTAAATCAATCACTTGGCACCTCCGCCGCGGCCGTCAGTATTCGGAGAAGCCGTCATCGGGATAGCAATACAGCCAGCGCTCACCGGGTTCGGCCGATGCGATCACCGGGTGGCCGGTCGCGTGAGCATGTTTGGTGGCGTGCCGATTTGGCGAGTCGTCGCAGCATAATGTTCGGCCGCATTCTTGACAGACGCGCAGGTGAACCCAGGGGCTACCGATCTTCACACACTCTTCGCATTCGCGGCGTTTCTCGTGCCTGACTGTGGTGATGGTGGCAATATGAGCGCATACACTGGTGGTCATGATGTCCTCTTCGTGCCAATCTACTCGGCGAGTACGCGGTGAACGAAGGACACCGCAATCGAGCCCTCACCCACGGCTGAAGCCACCCGTTTGACATTCCCACCTCTTACATCGCCGACGGCGAACACGCCGGGGCGGCTGGTCTCGAGAAGAAGCGGGGGACGTGTGAGCGGCCATTGCGCAGACGCCAGGTCGTGCGGCGTGAGGTCTGGCCCCGTCTTGATGAATCCCTTTGAGTCGAGCGCGATGCAGCCGTCGAGCCAGATCGTATTTGGCACGGCGCCCGTCATCATGAAGACGTGCCGGATGTCGAGCGTCTGGAGCGCCCCAGAAGTTTTATCTCGCACACGCACCCGCTCGAGATGAGAGTCGCCTTCGAGGCCGATGACCTCCGTGTGGGTTCTGAGTGAAATCGACGGGCTCTCCTCGATCCGGCGACTCAGATAGCGCGACATGGTGTCGGCCAGCCCACTGGATCGGACGAGCAAATGAACGTGCCTCGACGTCTGCGCGAGAAATACCGCAGCCTGTCCAGCGGAGTTGCCACCTCCGACGACGATGACCTCTTCGCTGCTGCAGATCTGAGCCTCCATGAACGTCGCGCTGTAGTAAATGCCGGCGCCCTCAAACAGCGAAAGCTTCTCGAGTGACGGCTTTCGGTACTGCGCGCCCGTCGCGATGATGATGGCGCGCGCCTGCAGGCGCCGGCCGCCCTCGATGGTCACGCCGTACGGCCTCCGGGTGCAGGTCATCGAAGCCGCGCCTCTCGAAATCATGATCTGCGCACCGAACTTCTGCGCCTGCGCGATCGCCCGGCCCGTCAGCTCCTGCCCGGAAACGCCGGTCGGGAATCCAAGGTAGTTTTCGATTCTTGAGCTCGAGCCGGCCTGACCGCCTGGCGAGCCGGCCTCAAGAACCAACACGTCCAAGCCCTCCGACGCGCCGTACACGGCAGCAGCCAGGCCCGCCGGTCCCGCGCCAACCACGATCAGATCGCGTACGTGCGCGGAATCGATGTTTTCGTTGAAACCGAGGCAATCGGCAATCTGTTGATTGGTCGGATTTCGCAGCACCACCTTCTCCCGGCAGATCAGCACGGGAACATCGGCAACCTGAATGTTGAATCGATCGAGCAACTGCTGGAGGTCGGCCTCTCGATCCAGGTCGACGTATTGATGCGGATGGCCGTTGCGCGCGAGGAATTCGCGGGCGCGCAGCGTGCCGGCGGAATGCGCCGACCCAATCAGCATCACATCGCCGACGCCCGTCGCGATGAGCTCCATCCGGCGATAGATGAACGCCCGCATCAGGACGTCGCTCACCTCCGGATCGGTCTGCACCAGACTCATGACCTGCTCGCGGCTAAGCTGAAAGACTTCGCCCGGCTCGCTGACCACCGCGCGCATCAATGAGCGGCGGCCGAGGAGCAGGTTGCCTTCGCCGGTGAACTGACCCGGACCATGGGTGACGACGAGCGTGTCGCCGAGGCTCGAGGGCTGGATGATGTCGATCCTGCCGGAGCGGACGACAAAGAACGGGACGATGGCATCGCCGGCCTCGATGAGCACCCGTTCGCGCGCAACTCCGCGCACCGTGCCGTGCGCCGCGATTCGCGCGACTTGCGCGGGCGTAAGCGTCGGAAACATCAGCGCCTTGTGCGTATCACTGATGGGCGGCGGCGGACGCATAGGGCGTGTCATGAGAGAGGCACAATCGTGACCATACTGGTTCACCCCACGGGTCGCAACAGGCCTGCGAGAGAGTGCGGGCTTCGGTAGGCGACAGTCGCGGGAGGCATGAATGCAATGCCTTGCTGCTCAAAGCCGAAGCAGGCCGCCCGGTCGAGAAGAAGTCGTTGTCAACTATCACGGAATCGAAGCCCGGGACGGGTCCGCAGTCCAAGCCAAATACACAGGTCGCCATCATCCGATATGTAGCCCGGAGTGAGGAATTGCGCTTGGCCGCGCCGCCCACCGACTCCGGGCTGCTCTCAATCCGGTTCGTCATACTCGGGCTGTATGGAATTGGCCTCGGCGTCTGGTCGTGGAAACCCACGTCTTACCCGACGATAACTGTCACCGGGGCGGTCATCGTCTTTTCGACACTGGCCACTACCGGGCCGACCTCCTCAAGAAAGTCATCGTAGTAATCGGAAGTGCACTCGGAATAGAGGAATCAACGGATCAGAAGGCTGTGCCTTAGGACAGTGAGCATGAAGCCTCCCTCTAGGACATTTACCGCCGGGAACGCTGGCAGACGGTTCCGTACGCCGCGGGGCTTGAGGGAAGAAACGGGCGCGCGTAGGATTTCGGCCGTATCCAGAGTAATGTCCCGGCATAGTTCGAACGGGACGCCTGCCTGGCAGGGGAGGTCGTTATTCTTCGGGTTGGTCTACTGCTTTCGCCGGGGTTCGCGAATCTCAGCTTTGCCCCGCTGGCAGCATTCGAGGCCGCCAACGCGATGCTCGCAGAACCCCATTACGAGCCGCACGTCGTGTCGCCAAACGGCGGGAGCATCGTGAACTCTTTCGGCATGATTGTTCAAACCGAACGAGCCGGAGCCGCTGCCTTGGACACGCTAATCGTGGGCTCACCGCCGGATACCCGCAAACCTCCTGACGATGTCGTTCGATTCGTGCAGGATAGCTTCCGCAGGGCGCGCCGGATTGCGGCGGTCTGCGTTGGGGCATTCATATTAGGCGAGGCGGGGTTGCTCGATGGGCGGCGTTCGACCACTCACTGGATGTTTGGGGACGAGCTTAAGCGTCGATTCCCGAAAACGCGCGTCGAAATCGATCGCATATTTGTTCAAGACGGTCCCATCTGGACGTCGGCCGGTATGACTGCCGGGATTGATCTGGCGCTCTCATTGATTGAGCGGGATCTTGGCTCCGACAAGGCGCGGGAAGCTGCCCGGAACATGGTAATCCACCACCGGCGGGCCGGAGGACAGTCCCAACACTCCGCTCTTCTGACCCTGGACGCCAAGTCCGATCGTGTCCAGGACGCGCTTCAGTACGCAAGGCGAAACCTTTCCAAACCGCTTAGTGTCGAGAAGTTGGCGCAAGCAGCGTGCTTGAGCCCTCGGCAATTCAGCCGCGTGTTCCGGCTGGAGACGGGTATGTCCCCCGCTAAGGCCGTGGAGAACCTGCGTCTGGAATCGGCACGATTCATGCTCGAGCAGGGACGACTGCCAGTCGAAACCATCGCGCGCATTAATGGGTTCCGAGAGCGCGAACGCATGCGCAGAAGCTTTCTGCGCACATACGGACAGACAGCTCAATCAATCCGGAATGCTTCGCGGCCGCTGGTGTCGATCTAGTCGCAATCTCCGCGGAAAGCTCGCCGCGCCACCGTAGAAGACCTGCGGAAGGAATCCGGGCTCCTCAGCTTGATCCGACAGTTCATCTTGTCTTCCCCGCTATCCAAAGCTCTGCGACTCTTCGGACTGCCAGAGGCGACCGAAATGGTGGCTTTTACGACATCCGTCTCATTGGCAGCGACTTTAGGATGGCATCAACGAGTAGTGTCGGGCCGACTTCGCACTCAGATTAGGAGAAGGCTACTTCCGATGTCAATCAGGTATGCCTCCAACGAAGCGCCATACCCCGAGCCGGGCATTGTGAGCGTACGACAAGGCACCGAAGGGGTCAGCAACCAATATGCGAAGAACACGCACAGATACCCCGACTACCACGGAGTTCGGTACGGGAATCCCTCCGTCATTACCGGAATCGCCGCACTAGTGGCCACCCTGGTCGCTGGTCATACGAGGGTGTTCGGCCTCTACCCCGATTAAATTGGGAACTGAGCATTATTCACATGAAGGGCTCGCCGTTCTTGATTCGCATGCTAGGCCGCAGGCCAACTGATGCCGCCACGACTTTCGACCAGGCGCGGAACGTCGTTGCCCCTGGTATGCGTTCTTCGATGTCGCTACCCCAATCGACGTGATTTCAATCTATGGTAATGAGCTGCCGAATACGCGCTTCACGAAATCCTGACCGCCGGGAATCGAATTGTTGGTTGATATCTGGATCACGAGGGTCACCATGAAAATCTCCGCGTTCGCTGTTGCTGCTACATTGGGAATCGCTCTCGCGCCTGCCGGGCAGGCGGCCGTTAAGAGCATCGTCCTAGTCCACGGCGCGTTTGCCGACGGCTCAGGATGGAAACCAGTGGTGGACATACTCGTACGCGACGGTTACACCGTCTATGTGGCTCAGATTCCTGAAACTACCTTTGAGGCTGATGTGGCCGCGACTAAGTTCATTCTCGACCGCTCGGGTCCGTGCGTACTGGTGGGCCATAGTTACGGCGGCATGGTCATTACCGAAGCTGGTGTCCATGCCTCGGTGAAAAGTCTGGTCTATGTGGCCGCGTTCCAGCCCACTGTCGGAGAGAGCGCCGGGGAGCTCAATGGCAAGACGCCCCCGGCGAGCAACGACATTGCCCCCGTCGGTGGAGGCTTCTTGCAGGTGAAGCCAGAGTCATTTCCCGAGGATTTCGCCGCTGATCTGCCTAAGCCACTTGCTCATTTCATGGCCATCTCTCAAGTGCCCATTTCCATGGCAGCCTTTGGTGCAAAGGCTACGGCTGCCGCCTGGTCGAACAAGCCCAGCTTTGCCGTCGTCGCGAAGCAGGACCGAATGATCAATCCGGACCTCGAGCGCTTCATGACGAGCAGAGCCAAGTCGGAAACGATCGAGCTACCGGGCAGCCACGCCGTGTACGTCTCACACGCCAAGGATGTCGCCGCGCTGATCGAGAAGGCGGCAAAAGGCGGGGAATAGATGTGCGCCATTTGGTCGCGTGCGCCGCGATCTCAGGCTGGCCAGGGCATTTCGCGCCGTTCATTGAGCTTGAGCACTTGCGTATCCTGGTGGCCCAGCCGGCGTACCTGCTCGCGATGAAATGCCTGTCCCGCCGGATTGGCGCGGAGTTCCACGACGAGGATGACAGCCGCTACCTGCTGCGGCTTCTGGAATTGCGCACCTATGAAAAGGCGGCGGAGAATATCGGCCGGTGGTATCCGCTCGAGCGCTTCCCGCAAAAAGTCGCCGTACGCGCTGGCGGAACTCTTGCCCGGAAAGTCCTGGTCCCCCACGTCAACTCGAACCAAAGGGAAGTTTGCGAACTTCGTGGCGCTCACGCCAGCGGCGGCGGCTGTCGCTCCACGCGCGGGATGGATTCCGCAATGCACGCCCAGCGTGGCGCCGAGGCGGTCCAAATGCTCACCGCGGGCTGCACGAGGTTAGGGTCGTCGAGCGTGCCGGCACGGACGCCGATGATGTGCGGACGCACTTCGGCTGCGGTGAATAGCGGCGTCCCGCAGTGCGCGCAGAAGCGCCGGAGAATGACGTTGCCGCTATCCGCCACGGAGCGGTAGGTGTGGGTCTCGCCGCGTACAGCGAATGTGTCGGTGGGAAAGAAGACGTTGACGGTGCCGCTACCCGCTCCCAGGTACTGGCAGACCCGGCACCAGCACACGCGCGTGATCTTCGGTTCCGCCGTGCTCTCGTAGCGTACGGCCCCGCACAGACAGCCGCCCTGTATGGCCATAGTTGCCTCTCTTGGTCCCACGAGTGCACCGGTGATGCGAGGGCGGATGCTAGCGCAGTTCTAGGCCGCCAACAGCGCGACGGCTTCAGTGGCAATGATGCTGGCTTCATTGACCGGCACCATCAATTCGGCCGCGCGGCTGTGCGGCGGGGCAATACTGGCTTCGCTCCCTAAGCACGTCTTGTGGGCCAGGCCCAGCTCGATGGTTCAAATCCCACCCTCTCCGCCACTTAGCGTGTGTCTGACCGCGAGGTCGGATATCTGCTCGGGAATAGGGCGCTTGCGCAGCATTGCGCCGGGCATTGTGGTCCCTGCGCCCGGCCGAGAAAGCGTATGCAGGCGTTTTTCGAGAACTTGCGATGGATTTCTTGATGAGTGAGCCGGAGGGTTCACTTCGCGCTTTGTGTTCGCTTTGGGGAGCGCGACGATTCGAATTGCCTACCGGATTGTCGTGGGCGAGTATGGACTGCGCCGCACCCATACGGCGAAAGGGGAAGACACGCCATGGACTACAGGAAGTACGCGCCGGTAGCGCTAATGTGCGCCATTGCAGCGGGTGTTGGCCTGTCGGATCGCGGGGTCGTCTCGGAGCTGGAGGATGCAGGGAATATCACCGCAATCGCCGCCGGGCTCATCGTGGCCCTGATCTTCTATTGGTACCGGCGCGATGCGCGGGATAGGGGCTATCGCACTACTTGGGGATTGCATACGGCCATGGTGGTGGTGACCGCGATCGCGCTGCCGTGGTATCTCGTCCGCTCGCGTGCAGGTGTCGCGGGGCGCAGCAAAGCCCTGGGCGCACTGGCCGCGCTGTTTGTCCTCGTCATGGCGTGTTACCGCCTCGGCGTGGGGGCATAGCAATGTCTGCGATCTGGCTCAACGGGCGTCGAGTGGTTTGCCTGGTCGTCATGTGGGCCGCTCTGTTGCCCCTGGCTGGGGTGGCAGCACCGATTGTCGTCAACGACGTTACCCAACTCAATCCGATAACGGTCCTGGGTGTCATTGCACCCACGAGCATGGAAGAACTGGTGCGGGCTGTGAAGGAGACGCCCGGGCCGCTGTCCATCGGCGGCGGGCGATACAGCATGGGCGGGCAGACGGCCACCGAGCAGGCCGTGCAGATCGATATGCGCCGCTTCAATCAGGTGGTGGCCTTTTCTGCAGAGAATAAGGAGATCACGGTCCAGGCGGGCATGACCTGGCGACAGATTCAGGAATTCATTGACCCCTACAATTTGTCGCTGCAGATCATGCAGACCTATGCCAATTTCACCGTGGGCGGGGCGTTGAGCGTCAATGCTCACGGGCGCTATATCGGCATGGGCCCGCTGGTACTTTCCGTGAAATCCATTCGTGTGGTACTAGCGGATGGAACTGTGGTGACGGCCTCGCCGACTGAGCGCAGCGAAGTGTTTTATGGCGCTATCGGCGGTTACGGGTCGCTGGGAGTGATCGCTGAAGCGACGCTGCAACTGACCGATAACGTGCGCGTGGAGCGACACACTGAAGTAATGCCACTGAGCCGATACTGGAGCTTCTTTGACGCGACGGTGCGAGGGAATCCGGACGTCATCTTTCACAATGCCGATATATATCCCAATGCCTACGATACGGTGCGGGTGACTTCGTACCTCAGAACCGACAAGCCGGTGACGGTGAAAGAGCGTCTGTGGCCGGCTGACAAGAACTACTGGGAGGATCGACTGGCTTTCCGCGTCATTTCCGGGTGGCCGGGGGGGAAATGGATCCGTCAGCACGTCTTGGACCCCTTCATGTTTCGGGGCCCGTGCGTGGAGTGGCGCAACTTCGAGGCAAGTTACGACGTGCGCGAACTCGAGCCCGCTTCGCGGCAGTCATCGACGTACGTGTTACAGGAGTATTTCGTACCGGTTGAACACCTGCAGGTGTTCGTGCCTCGCATGGGCGACATCCTCAAGCGCCACCACGTGAACGTCATCAATATCTCGATTCGTCATGCCAAACCAGATCCCGGCACGTTGCTGGCGTGGGCGCGCAAGGAAGTGTTCGCATATGTTCTGTATTACAAGCAGGGCACTACGCCCGCCGACCGTCAAGCGGTCGGGGAATGGACTAGGGAACTGATCGATGCCGCCGTGGCGCTCAATGGCACGTATTACCTGCCGTATCAGATTCTCGCCACGCGGGCGCAGTTTCATGCGGCCTATCCGAACGCCGAGCGGCTGTTCGATTTAAAAAGAACCCTCGATCCGGGCTACAAATTCCGCAATAAGCTCTGGGATGCGTATTACGAGACCAGCGCGCCCGCCACAGCGACGGCGCCGTATCCCCCGGAGGGGCCGCTGCTGACACTCCCGCAGGTCGAGGCGATCAAGGGCTACAAGCGGGATGAAGCGCAGACCTACCTGACGCTGCCCGAGTGGGTGTTGGTTTACAACCCGGCCGAGTACGCCCAATACCTGAGTCAACACGAACCGTCAGGCTATCCGTACTTTCACTCAATTGGCCAGTTCTGGGGTACCTACCGACAGGTCTATCGCGCGACGCGCAAGAAATACCCGTTTAACTGGGGCTACCACTTCATGGTGACCGTCATTGGTACGAGTTACACCGTCGAATATGGTGTCAAGGGTATCTATGAGAAGTCCGTGGGGCGGGCCACCGAGTGGCTGGCCGGTGGCCAACCAACTGCTGAGGATCAGTTTGCCGCCGCGATGGCGCAGCGCTACGTGGATTTTATACGCGTGCGGCCCTGGTATGAATATTCGTTTCTCCGTGAGCTGAAGGGCCTGTGGCGTCAGCCGTGGTGGGGCCCGCATCCGATTCGGAAGTGGGAGCGGCGGCTGTTCCTGAGCGGGGAGTATCTCGTCAAGGCGCCTTATGCGGAGCTGATTACGGTAGGCACCAAAGTGGCCTACGGCACGGCCGACAGCGAAATCATGGTGGTCGCCGACGGCGTACCCGTATCGCCGATCGCTCTGGATGATCGCGTGAGAGTCTTGGGCCGACTGACCGATGGCGGCACGCTCCTGGGTCTGCCGCGCTATGAGGCCTTTCGAGATGCGACGATGCACCTGGCGCTCGGCGGCGTGCATTTTCGGGAGGTGGCGGGCAATGGCGAGATTCTGATGACCAGCGTGGTACCAGCGTCGTGGAATTATTCGCTGCCAGCCGGGAACGTCGTCCTTTCGGAGCCGATTCTCACGAACCCGGATACCAAGCGGATCGGTGTCATCCTGCCCGTGAATTCGCTCGACGCGGTGCTGCGTGATTTTACGGAGCTCGGAATGACCGTCGAGCACCTGTACGACTATTAGTGGTGGCAAGCTAGATCTTGACGAATTCCATCAGGCCGTTATGCGTCGGATCGCCCGCCTGGAATTCAGGGTGGTGTGCCGAGACGCTCTTCAGACCGAAGCCGTCGAGATAGCTCACCATGGCGGCGAGCGAGGTGAAATTTCGGATTTCACGCTGATTGCTTTGCCAGGGGAGGCCGAGACCCATATTGAAGACGTCGTGCGCAAGCGCGACCATGCGATTCATGTCGTCGGAATTGACGTCGTGGTCGCGCAGAATCAGACGGCCGCCGGGTCTCAGGACGCGCGCCACCGAGCGGACAAAGGCGTCGCGTCTTGCCGGCGGGCTGTGATGGAAGCCGATGTAGTTTGCGACCAAATCCAGACTTTGATCCGGCACATTGGCCGGAGAGATCGGCGCATAGTCCTGCAGTGGAACGTAGCGACCCAGTCTCGTAAGTTGTCCGCGCTCGGCAATGTCAATAAGCGAGTAGCTGGGCCTGGCAATACTTAGGAGCACCAAATCACCGCTCAAGGCGAGCTCGGACTTAAGGCGGCTGATGTAGCGACCGGTGGTGCCAATTTCCATATAGCCGTTGATTTTGGGCGACGGGCCCAGGAATCGGAGGGTCTGGCGCGCCATTTCGCCTTTTTGCTTGGCAAGGGCGGGCAGAGCAAAGCGCAGGTCGGCAAGAAGGGGTGTGACTTGGTTCAATCGTGATTGGACCAGATTGTAGATCTGCTGGTCGGTCTTGCCATCGTGGACGGCCTGGGCGATGAGCTGGTGAAAGTCGGCTTCCGGATAAAGGTGATAAACGTTGGTCAGGAACAGCAAAAAGGCGGCTTTTAGCTGCGGGTCCTGATAGATGGCGTGGAAATTGGAGCTGTGGCCAATGGCGTAGCCATTTTCGGAATCCGCCGCTGGCGGCGTCTTGCCAGAAGGCGCGGCGAGCGCGGCGGAGCCGGGATCGGCGGCCCCGTGCGCAGTCGTGTGATCCAGCGCTATGACGGCTGCGAGGCACGCCATCCTCTGCAGGGTCTCGCGGCGAGTCGGAGTCTTCATGGAGGTGTATGTGCTCCAGATGACCGCACCGGAACCGCTGTTTCGGCGCGGAAGCCTGACATGGGCCGCATCGTACCAAGGTGCGAGCTCACAATTCCGGCTGTAAGGCGTGGCGCGGATTAGCTCAGCCTGGGGCAGGCGTAACCCGTTGATATACCAGTGTAGTGAGAGGGCCGGTACGCTCCATGATCGCCACGGCCGTTTCAGCGATGGCTCATTCACTGCCCGTGGCGTGCAGTGACGCTTGCGGCTGAATTCGCTCGAGCATCTTCACATTCACACCGCGTGGCGCATGGCATGTAAGTGAACACTAATCGACGGAGCTTCCCGCCCTGAAGGTGGGACGAGAGCCTGCGCACGCGCCGTGCTGCAGGCTAGTTTGCCAGCAGCGCGACGGCTTCAGTGGCAATGATGCTGGCTTCGTCGACCGGCACCACCCATACGGCCGCGCGGCTGTGCGGCCGGGCAATACTGGCTTCGCTGCCTATACACGTCTTGTTGGCCTCCAGGTCCAGCTCGATGCCTGCCCAGTTCAGTCCACCGGTGATGCGGCGCCGGATTTCGGGTGCGTTCTCACCGATGCCGCCGCCGTAAACGATGGCATCGACGCCGCCGAGCTCCGCAACGAAAGCCGCCAGGTAATGGCGCGCGCGCCGGCAGAATATTTCGACGGCGAGCGCCGCCGCCGCATCCCCGCGCTGCTCCCGTTCCAGCAGTTCGCGCATGTCGGCGGATCCGCCCGAGAGCCCCAGGAGCCCGCTCTGCTCGTTGAGCGCACGGTTCATTTCGGCGGCGGACATGCCGCTGCGTTCCATCACGTACAGGACGGCGCCCGGATCGATATCCCCGGAGCGCGTGCCCATGACCAGACCCTCAAGCGGGGTAAAGCCCATGCTCGTGGCCTGCGCACGGCCCCCCGCACTCGCCGTCACCGAGCATCCCCGGCCCAGCTGCAGGCTGACCAATCGTGCCGCCGCCGGCGATTGCTGGAGAACTGCGCAGGCCCGGAGGCAAAGATAACGGTGCGCCAAGCCATGAAACCCGTAGCGACGGACGCCAAATTCCGTTCGCCAACCCGCGGGCACCGCATACCGATAAGCCGCTTCGGGCAGTTCGGCGTAGTAGGCCGTGTCGAACACGCCCACGACCGGGACCCGTGGATCGAGCCCGCGGCGCGCGGCGTCGATCACCGACAAGGCCGGCGGATTGTGCAGTGGCGCCAGGGGGCTGAGGACGGCGAGCGCTGCGATCTCCGCGTCACCGAGTTGGGTTGTATCGCGAAAGCGCTCGCCGCCGTGAACAATGCGATGCACGGTGGCCCTGACGCCGGCCAGCAGATTGCGGCCATGAACGGCCGGGTCGGCCAGCCAGTTCAGCGTGAATTCCGCGGCCTCTGCCAGTGAGCGGACCCGTGTCCCGGAAGCCTCCGCCGCCACGGCGGGGCGCAACACATAGTGCCCAGAGCCGTCGGCGGCATCGAGGAAGGCGCCTGCCGCGACACGGTGCGGCGGCGCGCCAGGCGCGGCATCGAACAGGTCGAACTTCAGCGAGGAACTGCCGGCATTGAAGACGAGCAGCCGCACGCCGCTAGGGCCGCCAGGCGGTCGTGAGGAGCCAGCTCGCACAGACTACGACCAGCGCCGCTCCAGCGGCCACGACGAAGGGTCGCAGCCCCAGGCGCGGCAGTTCGGTGACGGACAGGGTCAGGCCCACACCGGCCATGCCGATCGTCAGGGCGTACTCTGAGACGTGGGCGGCGGCGGCGCCGATCTGCGCCCACAGGGCGCCGGGGATCGTGCCTGTGGCGGCGGCGGCATCGCCCAGGTTTCGGGTTGCGACCATGAGGATGAACAGCAGCACGAACGGCGGGATCGCCGACCGAAGGAGGCCCAGCTGTTCCCACGGCCCGGGCTTGCGGGTCACGGCGCCGGTGTTCACGGCACGGTCCTGGCGTGAGTTGCGGATCGCGAGCGTCGGCAGCAACACCACGAGCGTCAGGTTGCGCAGCAGCTTGGCCACGGTGGCCGCGGCGAGCGCCCCGGGCGCCGCGAAGGTCTGCGAATACAGCAGTGCCGCGCCCATGACCTGCGAGGTGTCGTGGATCGAAGTGCCCAGGAAGACACCGGCCGCAATCGCATCGGCGGCGAAGCTGGCGTGCGCAAGCCAGGGATATAAGAGCATGCCCGTCAAGCCCATGATCACGACACAGCTGATGGCATAACCCATTTCTTCTTTACGCACGCGCAGCAGCGGGCTGCTCGCAAGCACCGCGGTGCAGCCGCAGACGCTGGTGCCAATGGCGATCAGCAGGCCGAATTCGCGCCGCAGACCGAGCGCGCGGGCCAGCAGTATGGATACCAGCGAGGACACCAGCAGGCAGGCGACAACGACCGGCAGGGCCCGGCCGGCGATCGCCAGCGTGCTCGCGAAGGAGAGCTTCAGGCCCACCAGCACGATGCCGAGCTGCAGGATCTGGCAGGAGGCAAAGCAGGCGCCGGAGCGCACCCGGGAGGCCACCGCGGGCAGCTGCCCGAGGGCGACGCCGCAGACGACCGCGAGCATCACCGGGCTCACCGGTGAATGGGCCACATGAAAAACTGTTACGCCCAGCAGGTTGGAAACCGCCATGGCGAGGATCGCGACCGCCCCGGCACCCAGGATGCCAGTCAGCCGATCCGCGCTTAGCGCCAGGCGCGTGCTTGCCCCCGCGGCTTTCATCAACGCGGCGTGGAGCGCGGGCCGCTCCGGCGCAGCAGGGCGCGCAGGCCGAATCCGGCGAGCATCAAGCCGACGCTGACGAGCCCAAACTCCAGCGGCGCGCGCTGCGCGGGAATGTAGGCCATGGCGGCCACGATCGCCAGCATGAGCACAATCGCCAGAACGGTCAGGTACGGAAAGCCCCACATGCGGATGCGCAATCGATCCGGCATCTGGGCTTCGAGGCGCCGGCGTAATTTCAGCTCGGAGGCGGCAATCAGCACGTACACGAAAATGGCCACGGTGCCATAGGAGTTCACCAGGAAGGCAAACACCCTGTCTGGAGAGACATAGCTCATCACCACCGCGGAGTAGGCGAACGCGGTCCCGGCGAGAATTGCGGCCACCGGCACGCCGCGTGCGTCCAGGCGGGAGAACACCCGTGGCGCATCGCCATGGGTGGCGAGCGCCATCAGCATGCGCGAGGAAGCGAACAGACCGGAGTTCAGGGCCGACAGGACCGCTGTCAGGATGATCGCGCTCATGACGAGGGTGGCCCCCGGGACATGCAGCGCCTGCAGCACACTCACATAGGGGCGCTGCATGCTCAGCGCGTCGTTCCATGGCACGATTGCGACCACCAGGAAGATCGAGCCCACGTAGAAAATCAATACGCGCCAGATCACCGACTGCATCGCCGCGGCCACGGATTTTTCAGGCTCGGCGGATTCCGCTGCCGCCACCGCGATGATCTCGGTGCCGAAGTAGAATCCGGTTGCCGCCACCGCCCCCGTGAGCACCGGCACCGGTCCGTTCGGCATGAAGCCGCCGTGGATGGTCAGGTGAGCCACGCCGCCCGCGGCGCCGGGCCATAGCCCGGTGATGAACATCGCGCCCGCGCACAGGAACAGCACGATCGCGACGACCTTGATCGATGCGAACCAGAATTCCGCCTCGCCGTAGGAGCGCACGGAAAGCAGATTCACGACCGTGAACAGGGCCGTGAGCGCCAGCGTGAACTCCCAGGGATGCACGGTGGGCCACCATTGACCGAGCAAGCGGGCGCCGGCCACGGCCTCGAGCGCCACCACGATGATCCAGAAGTACCAGTACATCCAGCCGGTCAGGAACGCCGCCAGTTCGCCGAGCGCGAGGCGGCTGTATTCGTAGAACCCGCCCAGCACCGGGCAGGCCACCGCCATCTCCGCGAGCATCCGCATCACCAGCACCACCAGCATGCCGGTGAGCGCGAAGGAAATGATCGCCGCCGGTCCGGCCGAGCCGATGACGACGCCGCTGCCGACAAACAGGCCCGCGCCGATCACGCCGCCGAGCGCGATCATCTGCATGTGCCGCCGCTGCAGCGTCTTGCGCAGCGACGCGGCCGGGTTCACCGGTGGATCCTCGCTCATGGCGCCCGCCGCCTCACGCGTAGGCCTGGTATTTCTTCAGCGATCGTACCGGCTTGGACAGGGCATCGCGGCGGAATGGATCGCCCAGTTCCTGGGTGACCATGATTTCCAGTACCGTGGTGCGGCCCTCGCTCTGCGCGTGTGCTGCGGCGCGCAGCGCAGGGCCCACATCTTCAAGCCGATCGACCGTGACGCCGCCGCAGCCGAAGGCGCGCGCCACGCCCGCCCAGCTGGGGTTCTGCAGGTTGACGCCCTGGTAACGGCGCGAGTAAAAATCGACGTGGTTCTTCTTCTCGGCGCCCCACTGGCCGTTGTTGAACACCACGACCGTCACGCCGATGCTCTCGCGCGCGCAGGTGAGCAGCTCATTGAAGCTGATGCCCCAGGCCCCGTCACCGACGTAGGCGAACGCGGGCCGCCCGGGACTGGCGATCTTGGCACCGCAGATCACCGGAAAGGCGTAACCGCAGTTGCCGAAACTCATCGCCGCAAACATGGAGCGTGGCGACTCGAAGCGCAGGTAGGAATTTGCGACCGAGCAGATGTTGCCGATGTCGGTCGAGACCATGGCATTGGCCGGCATGGCCCGCTCGAGCGCGCGCAGCACTTCGCGCGGATGCAGGTACCGGGAGTCGCTGGCGACCTCGAGCGAGTAGGGATCCCGCTCGTGCGTCCAGCTGGTCAATTCATTCTCCCAGGCCTGCTTCTCGGCATTGATCCGTGCGGTCCGCTCCGCGCGATTGGCGGCACCGGCGAGCGTGCGGCCCTTGAGTCGTTCGAGCAATGCCTCGGCGGCCGCGCGGGCGTCGGCGTGGATGCCGGTTGAAATCGCCTTGACCAGGCCGAGCATGCGGGGGTCGGCATCCACCTGGATGATCCGCGCCTGCTTCGGCCAGTAATCGAGCCCGTGCTGGGGCAGGGTGCCGAAGGGCCCGAGGCGCGTGCCCAGGGCCAGCACCACGTCCGCCTGAGCGATGAGCTTCATCGCGGCCTTCGAACCCTGGTAACCCAGCGGTCCGACGGCGAGGGGGTGCGATGCGGGAAAGGAGTCGTTGTGCAGATAGCTGTTGCAGACCGGTGCTCCCAGCAATTCGGCCAGCGCGGCCGCGGCCGCGCCCCCATTCGACATGATGACGCCGCCACCGGCGAGGATGACCGGAAATTGTGCGCCCGCCAGAGTCGCGGCGGCCGCGTCGAGTGCGGCGGCGTCTCCGGGTCCGGGCGCGAAACGCATCGGCGCCGGGATGGCGGTCTCGATCTCGCCATAGAAAAAATCGCGTGGAATATTGAGCTGGGTCGGGCCCAGCTCGAGCATGGCACGATCGAAGCAGCGCGCCGCGATCTCTGCCATCCGCTTCGGGTTGTTGACGTGTCCCTGGTACTTCGTGATCTTCGAAAAGATCGGCAGCTGCTCTGTTTCCTGAAATCCACCGAGCCCCATCGACATCGAGCCCGTTTCGGGCGTGATGAACACGACCGGCGAATGCGCCCAATAGGCGGCCGCGACCCCGGTCACGAAGTTGGTGACGCCGGGCCCATTCTGGGCGATACACACGCCGTGCCGGCCTGAGGCCCGCGAGTAGCCGTCAGCCATGTGAATCGCACCCTGTTCGTGCGCGACCGGCACGAACTTGATCCCGGCGGCCGGAAAGATGTCGAGCGCGTCCATGAAGGCGGAACCGACGATTCCGAACACATGGGTGACGCCGTTGGCGGCGAGGACTTCAACCAGGGCCTCCGACGGGCCCATTTTCTGCGGCGCTGGGTTCACGATGGGCTGGCCTCCCTGAAATGTACCGTTAATAGAGACAAATTATCTTAGTTACGGGTAGAATAGGCTCCGTAGGGCATTTGTGGCAAATTAATCTTTTTCTCGACCCTATATTGTATCGATTATCGAAACCGCACGAGGCTGACCGGAGTGCCATGAAGAGCGCAAATCTTTCCCTGGTGGGAGAGCCACGCGAGATTGCCAACGAGACCTCCTCGACGTTGAAGGCCCTCGGCGTGCTCGAGGTCCTGGTGCGGGCCGCTCGCGCTGTCACCCTCTCGGAACTGATGCAGGCTACGGAGCTGCCCAAGCCCACCCTGCATCGGGTCCTCGCGCTCTTTGAGGAGGCCGGGTTCCTGAGCCGCGAGCCGGGCGGCCGGGCCTACATGATCGGCGATCGCCTGTCGCGCTTTGGGCTGGAAGTCCTGCGCAACGATGCTGCGGCAACTGAGCGGCGCATGGTCCTGCGCCGCGTGGTCAGCGATATCCAGGAAAGCTGCAACCTGGCCGTGCTCTACAAGGGTGCGCTGATCTATCTGGATCGCATCGAGGCCAGCTGGCCGCTGCGCCTGCAGATTCCCGTCGGCGGCACCAGCATGCCACCGCACTGCTGTGCGAGCGGCAAGCTGCTCCTGGCGCACCTGCCCATCGCGGACCGGCAGCGCCTCCTGGAGGTCATGGCACTGGAGCGCTTCACGATGCGTACCATTACCGACCGCCAGGTGCTGAGCTCGGAACTGGATCGCATCGTCAAGGCAGGGTACGCCGTCGACAACGAGGAATATGTGCTGGGCGTGGCCTGTGTGGCCGTGCCGGTTCGCAACCGGCCCGGGGAGATTGTCGCCGCCGTGGCGGTGCAGGGCGCGACCGCGCGCCTGCCGCTGATGCGCGCCATCGAATTCGTGCCGCGCCTGCAGGCAGCCGCGGCAGAGATAGGTTCCACATTCGGATGACAGGGCGGAGACCGACATGGATCTGACACCGCAGGCGCTGGAGCGACACTGGCTGCCCTTTACCAACAACCGCGATTTCAAGCGTGAGCCGCGCCTGTTCGTCAAGGCGAGCGGGATGTATTACTGGAGCCAGCACGGCCGCAAGATCATGGACGGGAGCTCGGGGCTGTTCACGACGGCCGCCGGTCACTGCCGGCCGGAAATCGCCGCGGCGGTGGGCGAGCAGCTGCAGACGCTCGATTACACACCGTCCTTCATGCGCAGCCATCCCGGTGCCTTCGAGCTCGCCAATGCGGTGGCGGCACTGACCCCGCGGCACCTGGATCACATTTTCTTCTGCAACTCGGGATCCGAGGCCATCGACACCGCCATCAAGATCGCGTTCGCCTACCACCAGGCCCGCAGGGAAGCGCAGCGGACCTATCTGGTTTCGCGTGAGCGTGCCTATCACGGTGTCAACCTGGGCGGCACGGCGCTGTCGGGAATGGTCCGGAATCGCGAGGCATTTGGTGCCGTGATGCAGGGCGTGCTGCATCTGCGCCACACACTGTTGCCGGAGAACCGCCTCACCCCGGGCATGGGTGCGCGCGGCGTGGAGCTCGCCGAAGATCTGCTGCGTTTCGTGCAGCTCGTCGGTGAACAGCGCATCGCCGCGGTTTTCGTGGAACCCATTGCTGGCTCGACCGGCGTGATCGTCCCGCCGCGCGGATACCTGGAAAGGATCCGGGAAATCTGCGATCAGTACGGCATCCTGCTGGTGTTCGACGAAGTGATCTGCGGCTTCGGCCGGACGGGGGACGCGTTTGCGGCAGGGACATTTGGAGTGACCCCGGACATCATGACGATGGCCAAGGCGCTCACCAATGGCGCCCAGCCACTGGGAGCGGTCGCGGTTCGCGATAGCATCTATCGCACCATTGTCGAGGCCGCGCCGGACGGCGCCACGGAATTCTTCCACGGCTACACGTTTTCAGCTCATCCGGCCGCTTGCGCCGCTGGCCTCGCCACGCTGAAGATCTACGAGACCGAGCGGCTGTTTGCCAGGGGCCGGGAGCTGGCGCCGTACTTCCAGGAAGCGATGTTCAGGCTGCAGGATCTCGCGGCGGTGGCCGACGTGCGCGGCTACGGCATGCTGGCCGGCGTTGAACTGAAGCCCGGCAAGGCTCCTGGGCTGCGGGGGAGCGATCTGCAGGCCAAGCTCTATGATCGCGGCCTGCACGTGAAGGCGACCGGAGATGTCGCCATCGTGGCGCCGGCGCTCATCGCGACGCGCGCCGAAATCGATGAGATGGCCGCCATCCTGAGGGATGCGATCAGGGAATACTGACACGCACCAGCCTCGTTACGGGACGCTTCAGTCCCCTCCTGGCGCCTCAATTTCAACATTGAAGCTGCGCGCCAGCGCTTCGGCAAACAGGTGCGGCAGCCGATCGCCCTGCGCCTCGGTGATGCTGCGAAAGCGCTCGGTGCCGGCGCGGCCGGGACTGAGCAGCGCCGGGTCCAGCCGCTGTGTAAATTCGGTGAGTGCCGGGCGCAGCGCGCGCATCAGGGCCGCGTCGTGGCGGATGGCGAGGGCAAAGAGTTCACGCATCCACTGCACGGCGTCGAGCTGCTGCTGTTCGTGATCAAACAGCAGGCGCACCAGCAGCTCTTCCACCGGCAGGTTCTGCAGCGCCAGGCGTTCCGGATCGTCGCCGCTGGCGCGCAATCCAGCGCCCTGGCGGATCTCGCGCTGCGTGCGCGCCAGCTCCTTGATGCCGACGAGGGTCTCGCGCAGCAATAGTCCTGCCAGGCCCAGCAGGCGATCCTGGGCTTCGGCGTTCAGGGTCCGGTTCTTCAGTCCTGCGCCACGGCAGAAGGCTTCAAGGGCGGCTTGTCCGGCCGAGGCCGGGAGCAGCGCAACGTTTTTGTTGCGGGCCGCTGGTGAGGCCGGTGCAGCCGCAGTGGCCGGCGCGGGTGCGGGCGCGGGCGCCAATGCAGGTGCCGCAGGCGTCGTCGGACGGAATTTGCGGGATCCGGTCTTCTGCGCGATGTCGAATTGGAGCAGCGCCGAATCACTGACCGGGTTGCCCCAGGGGTCGAAAGCGCGCCGCGCAGCGCTCGCGTCCGGATCGGTCGTCAGCAGCTCACTGATATCCAGATTGACGCCGATACTCCCTGAGTAATCGAGGCCGGCGGTCTCGCCGTTGGGAGCGCGGTAAGCTACGATGGCACTGGCTTCGACGACCGGCGAGTCATTGTCACGCACGGCAATCTGATAGGCGCCGAGCCGCAGGCGGTCGCCCGGGCGCAGGGGTTGCGGCCCCAGCCGGCCGACGGGTTCAATCTCATCATTCAGGAACAGGCCGTTCGTGCTGGTGTCTTCGACGATGAAGCTGCCGTTGCGGTAGCTGATGCGGGCATGGTGGGAAGAGATGTAGCGCAGCCGGTCGGGCAGCACCCAGCGATTGTCGCCGGCCCTGCCGATCGTACCCCCTGCCTTTTCAAAGACGACGCTGGCGTGTTCACCCAACTCGGCAGCCTGCTCGCTGATAATGGTCAATCGCAACGCCATCGACCGATTCCTCTTCCTATAGCGCGAATCCGGAGCGCAGGCACAAGGGATGTTGACTGAATATAATAGGTGGGCGGGACCAGGTGGGTCTCGACCTCATGATACAGATGGCACCCAGTCACATCTTCAAGATTATGTTCGTGAACCAGGGCAAGGTTTACGAAGTGTACGCGCGCAAGGTCAGCCACGGGAGCCTCCTCGGTTTCGTGGAGATCGAGGAGCTGGTGTTTGGCGAGCGCAGCGGGGTGGTCCTGGATCCGGGCGAGGAGCGGATCAAGACGGAATTCGCCGGGGTCAAGCGCAGTTTTCTGCCCGTACAGGCCGTGCTGCGCATCGACGAGGTGCGCAAGCAGGGCGTCAGCAAGATCGTGGCGCTCGAGGGGAGCAACGTCACGGCGTTTCCGGCACCCCTGTATTCGCCACCGGTCGGCGATGCCGGCCCGAAGAAGTAGCCAGTGCTGATACTGCCGGGGGCGCCGGTCGGTTCGGCGTTCAGGCGCGCACGCCAGCTCGAACGGCTGCGCACCATCGACAGCGCGCTCATCGCCGTGCACGCGCGCTACCTGTATTTCATCGATTGCCCGACGCTGCCGGATGCCGCACAGCGTGTGCAGCTGGAGGCGCTGCTGGGGCTGGAGGGCAGGGCCGTCCCCTTCGATCCCCAACACTCAGTGCTGGTGGTGCCGCGTCCGGGCACGATCTCGCCCTGGTCGAGCAAAGCCACCGACATCGCCCAGGTTTGCGGCCTGGATTTCGTGCGGCGCATCGAGCGGGGGATCCAGTATCGGATTGACGGAGCCCCGGGCGTGCCGCCCGCCGCGCTGGGGGCGCTGCTGCACGATCGCATGACCGAGGCCATCGTGCCGGCGGATGATCTGGCTGCGGCACTGTTCGCCGCCGCTCCAGCGCGCCCGCTGGCACGAATCGCGCTGGCCGCGGGCCGTGCCGCGCTGGTTGCCGCCAACGAGCAGCTGTCCCTCGCCCTGGCCCCCGATGAGATCGACTACCTGCTGGAGACCTTCAGGCGCCTGGGGCGCGATCCCACCGACGTTGAGCTGATGATGTTCGCCCAGGCAAATTCCGAACATTGCCGCCACAAGATTTTCAACGCGGACTTCGTCATCGATGGCGTCGCGCAGGACAAGACGCTGTTCGCGATGATCCGCAACACCCATGCGCAGGCCCCGCAGGGAATACTGTCGGCCTATCGGGACAACGCGGCGGTGCTGCAGGGCCCGCCCGGCGCACGCTATTTTCCCGATCCGCGCAGCCACATCTACGCCGCGCACGACGAGCCGGTCGACATCGTCATCAAGGTGGAGACGCACAACCACCCGACCGCCATCGCGCCCTTTCCCGGTGCGGCCACCGGCGCGGGCGGGGAGATCCGCGACGAAGGGGCCACGGGCCTTGGTGCCAAGCCGAAGGCGGGACTGGTGGGATTCTCGGTCTCGCATCTGCGGCTGCCCGGTTACCAGCAACCCTGGGAGCACACGATCGGTACGCCCGCACGCATCGCCTCAGCCCTTGAGATCATGCTCGAGGGTCCGATCGGTGCTGCCGCCTTCAACAATGAGTTCGGCCGCCCCGGTATCTGCGGTTATTTCCGCACTTTCGAGCAGCAGCGGCCAGGCGATCCGCCAGGGCGCGCGCGCGGGTACCACAAGCCGATCATGCTGGCCGGTGGCCTCGGCAATATTCGCCGGATGCACGTCGAGAAGGGCGAAGTCTCGGTCGGCTCGAAACTGGTGGTGCTGGGCGGGCCCGGGATGCTGATCGGACTGGGAGGGGGAGCGGCCTCCTCGCTCGGGAGCGGGGCCAGCAGCGAGGCGCTCGACTTCGCCTCAGTGCAGCGCGGCAATCCGGAGATGCAACGCCGGGCGCAGCAGGTCATCGATGCCTGCTGCGCGCTGGGCGAGGCCAATCCGATCGAACTCATCCATGATGTGGGCGCCGGTGGACTTGCCAATGCGGTGCCCGAGGCCATCGCGCACAGCGCCCGCGGCGCGCGCATCAATCTGCGCGACGTACCGAGCGCGGAACCGGGCATGTCGCCCCTGGAGATCTGGTGCAACGAGGCGCAGGAGCGCTACCTGCTGGTCATCCGACCCGAGGCGCTCACCGACTTTGCGGCCCTGGCGCAGCGCGAACGCTGCCCCTATGCCGTCATTGGCGTCACGACCGCGGACGGTGAGCTCATTGTCAGCGATTCGCTCCTCGGCGGGGATCCGGTGCATATGCCCGTGGAGGCGCTGCTGGGCAAGCCGCCACGCATGCGCCGCGAAGTGGCAAGCCTGCCCGCCCCGGTGGCGCGGGGCGAGGAATTCGCCCAGGTGAACCTGCGCGAGGCACTGTATCGGGTGCTGCGCCTGCCCGCGGTGGCGGACAAGACCTTTCTCATCACCATCGCCGATCGCACGGTCGGCGGCCTCGTCAGCCGCGACCCTTTCGTCGGACCCTGGCAGGTGCCGGTGGCCGATGCGGGCGTCACGCTCAGCGACTACCAGCACTACAGCGGGGAGGCGATGGCCATCGGCGAGCGCGCGCCGGTGGCCCTGCTGGACCCCGCGGCCTCGGCGCGCCTGGCCGTGGCCGAAGCAGTGACCAATCTGCTCGCCGCCGACGTTGCCGGACTGGGCGATATCCGCCTGTCGGCCAACTGGATGGCCGCCTGCGGCGAGCCGGGCGAGGATGCCGCGCTGTATGCGGCGGTGCGTGCGCTCGGAGAGGAGTTTTGTCCCGAGCTCGGCATTGCCATCCCGGTGGGCAAGGATTCGCTGTCGATGAAGACGGTGTGGCGCGAGGGCACGGAGCTGCGCACGGTAGTCGCGCCGCTCTCGGTGGTGGTGTCCGCATTCGCGCCGGTGGGCGATGTGCGCCGCACGCTCACGCCGCAGCTGCGTCTGGACGGCGGACCGACCACCCTGCTGCTCATCGATCTGGGGGAGGGGCGCAACCAGCTGGGTGCCTCGGCGCTGGCGCAGGTGTACAGCGTCCAGGGAGGGGCGCCGGCGGACATGAAAAATGCCGGCTTGCTGCGCCGCTTTGCGGCCGCGCTCACGGCCCTTCGTGCCCGCTCGCTGGTGCTGGCCTACCACGATCGCGCCGACGGCGGCCTCGCCGTGACGCTGGCCGAAATGGCTTTCGCCAGTCACTGCGGACTTGAGATCACGCTTGATCCACTGCGCGGCCCTGCTCTGGCGCAGCTGTTCAGCGAGGAGTGTGGCGTCGTGCTGCAGGTCGCGACCTCCGGGCTGCGCGACGTCTGGCAGGAGCTGGCCGCCCACGATCTGCTCGAGTGCAGTCGCGCCATCGGTCGGCCCCTGGCCGACCTGCGGCTGCGTGTCACGGTGGGTGCCGAGACACTCGATGAACCCTGGGCGGAGTTGCGCCGCGCCTGGTCAGAGACCTCGTGGCAGATGCGGCGCCTGCGCGATGATCCCGATTGCGCCGACGAGGAGAACGCCGCGGCACTCGACAGCACCGCGCCGGGGCTGCGCTGGCAGCTGAGTTTCAATCCGCAGGAGGACCTCGCGGCACCCTTCGTCGCCCGCGGCGCGCTTCCGCCGATTGCCGTACTGCGCGAGCAGGGGGTGAACAGCCAGGTGGAGATGGCCGCGGTGCTGGCGCGCGCCGGCTTTGAACCGCACGACGTGCACATGAGCGACCTGTTGAGCGGGCGTGAAGGGCTGGACGGGTATCGCGGCCTGGTCGCCTGCGGCGGTTTCTCCTATGGCGATGTGCTCGGGGCGGGCGGCGGCTGGGCGCGATCCGTCCTGTTCCATGAGCCCACGCGGCAGACCTTTGCCGAATTCTTCGCGCGCACCGACACCTTTACGCTCGGCGTGTGCAATGGCTGCCAGATGCTGGCCTTGCTCCGCGAGCTGATTCCCGGCGCCCAGGCCTGGCCGCGCTTCCTGCGCAACCGCAGCGAGCAGTTCGAGGCACGCCTGGGCCTGGTCGAGATACTCGAGTCCCCCTCCGTGCTGTTCGCCGGGATGCAGGGCTCGGTGCTGCCGATTGCCGTGTCGCACGGCGAAGGGCGCGCGGTGTTCACGAGCGACGCCGATCAGCAGGCCTGCACCCGCCAGCAGCTGCTGGCCATACGGCACAGCGACGGGCGCGGCAATGCCGCGCGTCTCTACCCGGCCAATCCGAACGGGAGCCCCGCGGGCATCGCCGCCCTCACCACGCCGGACGGCCGCGTGACGGTCATGATGCCGCATCCCGAACGGGTGTTCCGCAGCGTGCAGAATTCCTGGTCCCCCGCCGATGCCGGCGAGGACAGCGGCTGGATGCGCATGTTCCGCAACGCGCGGGTCTGGATCGGCTGAGCGGCGCGCGGCGGCGCGCGGCGGCGCGCACTCAGGGCGGCGGTGCGTAACTCAGTCCGGACCCCAGGGACCAGCCCGGCGCGCTCTTGCCCGCCAGGACCGTGGCGGTGGGAGACGGTCCGTTGGGCCAGCGGAAAGACAGCCGGCCGCTGAAATCGTAGCGCGCTTTGCCGGCCGCATCGCCGATCAGCACGTCGGCGAGGCCTTCTGCCTCCGTGCCGGGGAGCCAGGCGGCCACGAAGGCATCGCTCGCCTCGATCTCCGGGCGCACCCACAGCGGGCGGCCGGACAGGAACACACTGACGGTCGGAATGCCGGCGGCGTGCAGCTGGCGCAGCTGCCGCAGCGCCTGGCCCGTGTTGTAGAGCGCGACCTGGATGTCCCCGAACATCTCGGCGTACGGCAGCTCGCCGTAGACCACGACGGCCACATCGGGCCGGTCGGAGCCTGTCAGATCCGAGTCACCGACCAGCCGGCCCCCCGCGGCTGCGAGCGCCTGCGCAATCGCCGTCCTGACCGACTGCGCGCCGGGGAAGTCTGCGGCGCTGGTTTCGGTTCCCTGCCAGGTGATCGACCAGCCGCCGCACTGCATCGGAATATTGTCCGCGCCCGGTCCGGTCACCAGCACGCGCGCCGAGGCGCGGATGGGCAGCGCGCCGTGGTTCTTGAGCAGCACCAGGGATTTGCGCACCGCCTCGCGCGCCAGCTCACGGTGCGCCGGCGCACCGATCAGTTCCATGCGCCCTTCGTAGGGCCGCGGCCCCTCGAACATCCCCAGCCGGAATTTCACGCGCAGGATCCGGCGCACGGCATCATCGAGCCGCGCCGCGGGAATGGTCCCGGCGCGCGCGTCGGCGAGCGTGTTCTGGTACAGCGCCTGCCAATGGTCGGGGGCCATGAACATGTCGACGCCTGCGTTGATGGCCGCGGCGCAATGATCCGCCGCGCAGCCCGGCAGCTGCCCGTGACCGTTCCAGTCACCGACCACGAAGCCCGCAAATCCCATGCGGCCCTTGAGCACGTCGGTGAGGAGCGCGCGATTGCCGTGCATCTTGTGGCCGTTCCAGCTGGAGTAGGAGGCCATCACCGTCAACACGCCGGCGTCGATTGCACTCACGTAGCCCTGGGCGTGGAGCCTGATCAGCTCCTGCTCCGTCGCCCGGGTATCGCCCTGGTCCAGTCCATCGCTGGTGCCGCCGTCGCCAAGAAAATGCTTGGCCGTGGCCGCTACGCGTCCGGCCTGGAGCCGGTTGGCGAGATCGGCTGGACCCTGGAGCCCCTCGATCGCGGCCCGGGCATACTCACGCACCAGCGCCGGGTCCTGGGCAAATCCCTCATAGCTGCGGCCCCAGCGTACATCCTGCGGGACCGTCACGGTCGGCGCGAAGGTCCAGTCGATGCCGGTGGCGGCCACCTCTTCGGCGGTCGCGGCACCAATCCGCCGCACCAGGTCGGCATCGTGTGCCGCGCCCAGGCCGATATTGTGCGGATACAGGACGGCACCGACGATGTTGTTGTGTCCGTGCACGGCATCGATCCCGAACATCAGGGGGATCGGTTCGTGGCCCGCGCGCGTTTCGAGTGCCACGGCGTGAAACTCATGCACCAGGCGTACCCAGGCCTCCGTGGGCGCGTGATCGTTCCCGTCCGGTCCTGATCCCCCGCCCGCGAGGATCGAGCCCAGCGGGTAGCGGCGCAGATCCGCAGGCGTGATGGTCCCGATGTCCGCCTGGATGATCTGGCCCACCTTCTCTTCCACACTCATGCGCGCCAGCAGTTCGCCGATGCGCGCTTCGGTGGGCGCATCGATCAGGCCGCGGCTGCGCGCGGCCGGCCACAGCTGCGGATGCACCGCCGGAGCGGGCGTCGCCGCGGAGGCGCCCAGCGCCAGGAAGCCTGCGCAGGCGCAGGCCAGGGCGAACCGGAAGACCGCAGACATACTGACCATGCTTAACCCCGCAGGAATTTGCTGTACCACGCGCCGCTGTGCTTCAACTGCCGCCGTTGCGTGTCGAAGTCGACGTGCACCAGGCCGAAGCGGCGCGTGTAGCCCTCGGCCCATTCGAAATTGTCCATGAGCGTCCAGGCGAAATACCCCTTCACGGGCACGCCACGCGCAATCGCCTCGCGCACCGCGAGCAGGTGGTGCTGCAGGTAGCGGCAGCGCTGCGCGTCGGCAACCGAGCCGTCCGGCGCCGGGTGGTCCTCGTAGCTGCTGCCATTCTCCGTGATGTAGATCTCGCGCGCTCCGTATTCGCGCCGCAGGCGCTCGAGCAGCACCACAAGGCCGTCCGGGGACACTTCCCATCCCAGGTCGGTGCGCTCGACGCCGGGTGTCGCCACCACGCGCGCGGCCAGCGGCCCGTCCTGGGGTGCGTGCGCCACGGTCTCGGGAAAGTAGTAGTTGACGCCGAGAAAGTCCGTCGGTTCGGCAATCGTGGCCAGGTCGTCGGATTCGAGCTGCGGCGCATCGGCGCCGCACAGCGCCCAGATATCCGCCGGGTAGCCGCGGCCGTACAGGGGGTCGAGGAACCAGCGGTTGCGCAGTCCGTCATAGCGGCGCGTGGCGGCGATGTCCGCGGGGGAATCGCTCGCACTGGTGTGCGGGTGGAGGCTGAGGGCGATGCCGAGGTGCGCATCACCCCTGTTGGCGCGCAGCACGCGGATGGCACGGCCATGGGAGAGCAGCAGGTGGTGGCAGGCCTGGAGCGCGGCGCGCCAGTTGCGCAGTCCGGGCGCGTGCACGCCTTCGTAGCAGCCGATGAAGGCGCTGCACCAGGGCTCGTTGTGCGTGATCCAGTGGCGCACGCGATCGCCAAAGCGCCGGCTGACGACATCGGCGAATACGGCGAATTCGGCCACCGTGTCGCGGTGCGTCCAGCCCCCTGCATCCTGCAGGCGCTGCGGCAGGTCCCAGTGATAAAGGGTGGCCCAGGGCTCCAGTCCGCGCGCCAGCATGCCGTCGATCAGCCGCGAGTAGAAGTCGAGCCCCTTGCTGTTCGGGGGCCCTGCGAGTCCGGAGGGCAGCACGCGAGGCCAGGCAATCGAGAATCGATAGGCGCTCAGTCCCAGCTGGGCCGCCAGATCCAGATCCTCGGGCCAGCGATGATAATGGTCGCAGGCGACCGCGCCGCTCGAGCCGTCGCGGATGCGCCCGCGTTCGCTGCAGAAACGATCCCAGATCGATTCGGCGCGGCCATCCAGGCTCGCCGCGCCCTCGATCTGATAGGCCGACGTGGAGCAGCCCCAGCGGAAGCCGGCGGGAAAATCGGCGCGCCGCAGATCCTGCAGTGTTGCCGCAGAAACGGATGCGCCGGATGTTGCAGGGTTGAAACTCATCGTCCGCCTGGCCGTGTGAATCAGGCGCCCTGGCGGGGCCCGATCTCATTTGCTGTGTGACCTTGGTAAGTTACCGCAACGCTGGAAAGCTTTCCACCGCCAGCCGGGGGGCCTCAGGCCTCCGTGGCGGCCGGCCACGGGGCCGGTCCCCGCTCGTCCGCCACCGGGCGCGACCGGGGCGGCATGGCCACCGAGGCGCGCCAGGTGACGTTTATGGGGAATTCGCGCTGCACGGGCAGCAGCGAGTCATAGCAGCGATTGAGCAGGCAGTTCAGGCCGCTCACGGTCACTTCGCGCATCGGGATGTGGACCGAGGTCAGGCGGGGCGCTGAATATTCGGCACTCTGGGTGTCGTCATACCCAAGCACGGACACTTCCTGGGGCACGGCCAGTCCGGCCTGCTGGAAGTAGGACATCACCCCGACGGCCATCTCGTCGTTGGCGCAGAACAGGGCCGTGAAGCGGTGCCTCGAGGCCAGCAGTGCTTTCGCCGATACCCAGCCTCCCTCGGGCGAGAAATCGCTCTCGCTGGTCCGCACCGTCTGCGGGTCGATGCCGTGGCGGCTCAGCTCACTCCTGAAGCCCTGCAGTCGCGCGACGTTATCGGGGGCGGTAGCCGGGCCGCCGATGACGGCGATGTCGCGATGCTGGTGCTGGAGGAGCGCCTGCGCCGCGACGATGCCGCCCTGTACGTGATCCGCCGTGAAGCACTGGTCGCGGATGCTCTCGAAGACCCGGTTGAGCACCACGATATTCGGTTGCTCGCGTCCCAGCGCGACGACATCCTTCTCGAGCAGGTCGTTGCTCAACACGATCAGTCCGTCGCAATCGCGGTTGATCAGGAACTGCGCGCCCTCGATGGCCTGGCGCCGCTCATCGGCCGAGCCGTGCCCGAACGCCACTACCATATGGCGTCCCCCGGCGCGCAGTTCGGCGTCGATGGTCTGGAGGATGGGCGTGTAGAACGTGCCCTTGAGTATCGGGATATAGACGCCGACCATCTGCGTGGAGCCCGAGAGCAGCGAGCGCGCGGCGTGCGAGGGCCGGAAGTTGAGTTGTTCGATGGCGCGGCGCACGCGCTTGGCGGTCGCTGGCGCAACCGAACCTCGGCCACTCACGACTCGCGAAGCGGTGCCCAGACCGACTCCGGCGAGGCGCGCCACATCCTTGATGGTCGACATCGGAAATTGACGCCTAAAATTCGCAGCTGCTATAGTGCCAGAGCGAGTGGGAACGTTTCCAGTCCGGTGTCCCCGCGTCAGCGACCGTCGGCGGGCGCCCCCTATAATCCGCTTGCGGCCATTCGCGGCGCCTGTGCGCCGGGCCTTTAAGGGGGCAATACGAGCGGAGCAATCAGAAAGGCTGCAACGGGTCGGTGGCAGGGCCGCGCAGCACTGCGGCCCGCGCCGCTCGTGCTGATCGGCCTGTGCCTGCTGGCCGGCGACAGCCGCGGCGCAGAGGCGATCGCCGCCGCCACGGCGCCGCGCGCGGAAGTCATCCATTGGTGGACCTCAGGCGGTGAGGCGGCCGCGGTGCGCGCGCTGGCCAATGCCTATCGGGCCGCCGGCGGCGTGTGGGTGGATACGGCGATCGCGGGCGCCGACCAGGCGCGCGCGGTGGCGATCAGCCGAATTGTCGGCAACGATGCACCAGCTGCCGCCCTGTTCAACACTTCGCGCCAATATCGCGATCTCATCGACCAGGGGCTGCTGGTCACGCTCGATGAGGTGGCGCGCCGTGAGAGCTGGGCGACGATATTGCCGGAGCCAATCCTGAACGCCGTGCGGTTGGGCGGTCACTATTACGCGGCGCCGGTCAGCCTGCATATGCCGACCTGGATCTGGTACTCGAAGGCGGCGTTCCGCAAGGCGGGCATTGCCGCGGAGCCGCGCAATTTCGACGAGCTGTTCGCGGACCTCGACAGACTCAGGTCCGCCGGGTTGATTCCGCTGGCTCACGGGGGCCAGCCCTGGCAGGACAGCATCGTGTTTCGCGCCGTGCTCGCCAACCTGGGCGGGCGCGAGCTGTATCTGCGCGTGGTTCGCGACCGCGATCCGCGGGCCATTGCCTCGAACGAATTCCGGCAGGTCCTGACGGTGTTCAAACGCCTGCGCGGCTATGTCGATGCGGGCTCGCCGGGACGCAACTGGAATGACGCCACGGCCCTGCTGATCACCGGGCGCGCCGGATTCCAGATCATGGGCGATTGGGTCAAGGCGGAATTCGCGGGCGCCGGGCAGGCCCCGGGCCGCGATTTTGGCTGCATCCCGGGTTTCGGCCCGCACTCGCCCTATCTCATCCAGGGTGATGCCTTCGTCTTTCCACGCAGTGACAATCCCGAGACGCGCCGCGCCCAGCAGCTGCTCGCCGGCGCCATGACCGCCCGCGCCACGCAGCTGGCCTTCAGCGCGCTCAAGGGTTCCATTCCGATCCGGGGCGATGTCGATGCCAGTCAGCTCGACTCCTGCGCGCAGCTGGGTCTTGCGATCATGAAGGACCGCTCGCGCCAGGTGGGCAATGACGAAGCCTATCTGACACCGGACCAGAACGGGGCGATGACTGACGTGCTGACCGAATACTGGAATCGCGATCTCGCGCTGGAAGCCGTGCAACAGCGCCTTGCGGCCGCACTGTCCGACTAGGCACCGATCGTTCCCATGAAATCACTCCTGGGCCGCACGCACCTGGCGCTGTTGCCGATGGCCTTCACCGCGCTGGTCTGCTATCTCGGGGCGACGCTCTGGTCGATACGCATTTCCCTGAGCAGCTCGCACACCTTTCCCGTGGAGGACTTCGTCGGACTGGCGCAGTACCGGCGCCTGTTTGCGAACGAGCGCTGGCTGCATTCACTGCAGAACCTGGGTGTCTACGGCGCGCTATTCGTGTTCGCCAGCCTGCTGCTCGGGTTCCTGCTGGCCGTGCTGATCGAGCGCGAAGTGCGCCTGGCCGGGGGATTGCGCCTCGTGTTCCTGTATCCCTACGCCATGTCTTTCATCGCCACGGGACTGGCCTGGCAGTGGCTGCTCAATCCGCAATTTGGCATCCAGGAGGTGGTGCGCCGCTGGGGCTACCCGCAGTTCCGGTTTGACTGGCTGGTGGACCAGGATCGCGCTCTTTATACGATTGTCATCGCCACTGTCTGGCAGGCGGCGGGACTGGTGATGGCCATTTTGCTGGCAGGGCTGCGTGGCATCGACCCGGACATCTGGAACGCGGCGCGACTGGAGGGCATTCCGGCCTGGCGCCTGTACGCTTCGGTCATTGTGCCGATGCTCGCGGCACCGTTCGCCACCGCCGCGCTGCTGTTGCTGACGGCGGTTGCGAAGCTGTACGACGCGGTGGTGGCGATGACCCAGGGCGGGCCGGGCACGGCGAGCGAGGTGCCGGCGAAGTTCATCATGGATCACCTGTTCGGCCGCGCAAACATTGCGCAGGCCTCCGCCGGGGCGACGGTGCTGGTGCTCAGTGCGCTGCTGGTGCTGGCGCCGGTCCTCTATGCGCGTGCGCGTGCGGCGCGGGTGCGGGCATGAGCCTCGTTACGCTGAAAGGCGCACGTGCTTCCTTGCGGCGGGCCGGACCCGCCTGGTATGCCGATCCGGCGCGCCTGGGATTGCTCGCGCTGCTGGTCTCGGCCGCGCTGTGCTTCCTGCTGCCCCTCTACGTCATGGGACTCACCTCGCTCAAGAGCATGGAGGACATCCGGCAGGGCGCACTGTTGTCCTTCCCCGCGCACCCGTCGCTCGCAGCGTGGCGCGCCGCCTGGAGCAGCGCCTGCACCGGCGTGGCCTGCGAGGGCGTGAGTGCCGGATTCTGGAACTCGGTACTGATCGTGGTGCCGAGCACCCTGATCGCCGTCGCGCTCGGGGCGCTGAACGGCTACGTGCTGGCGTGCTGGCGCGCACGCGGTGCGCAGCTGCTGTTCGCGCTGCTGATGGTGGGGGCGTTTCTGCCCCTGCAGGTCATGATCTACCCGCTGGTGCGGCTGCTCGCGCCCTTCCATCTGGTCGGCTCACTTGCCGGTATTGTCCTGGTCCACGTGATCTTCAGCATGCCGATCATGACGCTGCTGTTCCGCAATTACTACGCGGCGCTGCCGCGGGAACTGTTCCTCGCGGCACGGCTCGACGGCGCCGGTTTTGGGCGCATCTTCCTGCAGCTGATGCTGCCGATGTCGCTGCCCATGCTGGCCGTGGCCGCCATCATGCAGGCCACGGGGGTCTGGAACGATTACCTGCTGGGACTGGTGTTCGCCGGCCGCGAACACCTGCCCATGACGGTGCAGCTCAACAACCTGGTGAACACCACGACCGGCACGAGGCTCTACAACATTGACATGGCGGCCACCATTCTCACGGCGCTGGTGCCCCTGGCCATTTATGTGCTCTGCGGACGCTGGTTCGTGCGCGGCATCGCCGCCGGCGCGCTCAAGGGCTGATCGATGGGCGCGCTGTGCATCGAACACTTGTGCGTGCGTCTCGGGGGCCGCCCGGTCATCGACGATCTCAGTCTGGACGTGGACACCGGGGAATTCCTGGTGCTGCTCGGGCCCTCCGGCTGCGGCAAGTCGACCCTGCTGCACACGGTGGCCGGGCTGCAGGCACCGGCGGCGGGACGCATTCTGATCGATGGCGTCGATCGCACCTGGAGCGATCCCAGGGAGCGCAACATCGGCATGGTGTTCCAGTCCTACGCGCTGTATCCGACCATGACCGTGGAGGGCAACATGAGCTTCGGGCTGCGTGCCCGCGGACTGGCCGGAGCGGAGGTTCGCGCGCGCGTGCAACGCGTGGCCGAACTGCTGCAGCTCGGCTCGCTCCTGCACAGAAAGCCCGCGCAGCTCTCCGGCGGCCAGCGCCAGCGCGTTGCCATCGGTCGCGCGCTGGTGCGCGATGCGGGCCTGTTCCTGCTGGACGAGCCGCTGTCGAACCTCGATGCCGGCCTGCGCGCTTCGCTCCGGCGGGAACTGAAGCTGCTGCACCAGCGCATTGGCGCCACGATGATTCATGTCACTCACGATCAGATCGAGGCGCTGACTTTGGCGACCCGGCTCGCCGTGATGCGGGACGGTCGCATCCTGCAGCTCGGAGCGCCCGCCGAGGTCTACGCGCATCCGGCCAATCGCTACGTGGCCGGTTTCATCGGTTCACCCGGCATGAACTTCATTGAGGGCCGCTTCGCGCAGCGTGGCGGCGCACTGCATGTGGTGGCGCCCGGCCTGGCGGTCGATCTCAGTGACTATGCCCTGGCCGGTGCGGCGCCCACGGAAGGCGAGGCGGTCGTGCTGGGCGTGCGGCCCGAGCAACTGCGCCTGGGCGAGCCTGGGGATGAAGCCACCCTGTCGGAGGGCAATGTCTCGCTGATCGAGCCGCTCGGTGGACATGAAGTGGTGTGGTTTGACTGCGCCGGAGTGACGCTCGCGGCGGTGACTCGCGAGGCGCGCGGGTTTAAAGTGGGCGATGCGGTGCGATTCCGCATCGATCCGGCCACCGTCTCGCTCTTCAGTCCTGGCAGCGGCGAGCGACGCTAGGGAATCACCGCCGTCCCATGCAAACGCGGCACTCCAAGATCCGGTGGCTGGCACTCGCCCTGTGCGCGGCGCTCTCGACGTTGGTGGACGCCGCTCAGCCCCGTGCTGAGGCCGTGCAGGTCTGGGTGACGACGCCCGATCGCAGCCGGCTGATGGCGCGCGATGCGGACCGGCGCTTTGGTGCTGGTGTACCGGCGGACCTGAACATCGAGGTGGATGCGAGCCTGCGCTACCAGGAATATCTGGGTGTCGGCGCTGCCTTTACCGACGCCACGGCGCAGGTGCTCGAAACGCGCCTTGGCAAGCAGGCGCGCCAGGCGCTGCTGCGCGAACTGATGGGCCCGGCCCCCGGGCTCGGCCTGAACCTGATGCGCGTCCCGATCGGCGCCACGGATTTTTCGTCGGCCCATTACAGCCTGGATGACCGCCCACTGGGTGAAACCGACCCGGCGCTCGAGCATTTTGCACTCGGGCCGCAGGCCGAGCGCCAGCTGGCGCTGGTGCGCGCCGCGCACGCCGTCAACCCCAAGCTGCGCCTCATCGCATCACCGTGGAGCGCACCGGGGTGGATGAAAAATACCGGGAGCCTGATCGCCGGGCGCCTCCTGCCGCCGTATTACGAGGCCTTCGCCGACTATCTGCTGCGCTTTGTGGAGCTATACCGCGAGGCGGGCCTGCCTCTGTATGCGCTCACGGTGCAGAACGAGCCGGGCTATGAGCCTGATGATTACCCCGGGATGCGATTCGACCCCGCAGAGCGTGCCCGCTTCATCGGTGCTTACCTGGGTCCGAAACTGGCGCAACAGACACAGGCGCCGCTGCTGCTCGATTACGATCACAACTGGGACTTGCCCCTCTCGCCGCTCCTGGTGCTCGCTGATCCGGAAGCGTCGCGCTACATCGCCGGGATCGCCTGGCACTGCTACCGCGGGCACGTGGCGGTGCAATCGCAGGTGAGTGATGCCTACCCGCAGCTCCTCTCCCTGATGACCGAATGTTCCGGCGGCGGCTGGGATCCGGGGTGGACCAAGGGCCTGCGCAAGATCGTGGGCACGCTGCTGATCGATGGCGCGCGCAACGGAGGGCAGGGGGTGATCCTGTGGAATCTCGCGCTGGACGAGCGGCATGGCCCGCACCTGGGCGGCTGCACCAATTGCCGCGGCGTGGTCACGATCGACTCAACCAGCGGGAATGTGACCCGCAATGTCGATTACTACAGCCTCGCGCACCTGTCGCGATTCGTGCGACCGGGTGCGCGGCGGATTGCCTCGGGCAGCGGCATGGGTGGGCTGCGCTCTGTGGCCTATCGCAACACGGGCGACGGTTCGCTCGCTCTCCTGGTCTACAACGGGGCGGAGGAGGCGCGACGCTTTACGGTCACGAGCGAGGACCGGCTGTTTGCCTACCAGTTGCCCGCGGGCAGTGTCGCCACGTTCTGGTGGCGTCCTGCCGCGGAGTCGATGAAGCCAACCTCTAGCGGGCCTTAGTACCCTTCTGGCTCTGCTCCGGCGTGCGAACCTCGGCCGCCAGTGTGTCAAAGGCAATCTGCTGCAGTGCGTGGGCCTCAGCAGGCGCGAGGCCGAGCTCAGCCGCCGCGACTTCCTTGTCGCCCAGGGTGCGGGGGTCATTGCCGCTGACGCTGCCATAGATCACGAGCGCCTCGAGGTAGTAGCCATAGCTGCTGGCGTGGTAGTTGTCCGGCGCCCACAGGTCGATCTGGCCCTTCGGGATCGGAAGGAGGGGGTTTCGCACCGCCAGGCCACCCGCCATCGCCCGGTTCCAGGCCTGCCCCACGGGTATCACCGCTCGGATCTCCGGCGTATGTTCGGTGGCACGGTTGCAAGCGGCCCGGATGTCGAGGGCCATGCGCTCGATCGGTTGGCCAAACCAGTGGCCGGAGGGCAGGTAGGTCTGGTCCGCCCGTGACCAGGTGGCCATGAGGCGCACATCGACGCGCGGATCCTGCGCGCGAAACAGCAGCGCCAGGCGCGCGGCATAGTCCACGACCGTGGTCGCATCACCCGGCGCCTTCTCATCCAGAGTGCTGTAGGCCTGCAGGACCACATGATCCCAGGGGCGCGTGAACAGGGGCGACTTCTGCGAGTAGTGCAAGTCCAGGTTCGCGCCGCCTACCGCTTCCAGGCTGACCTCATAGTGCAGACCGGCCTCCGTCGTGAAGGCCTTGAACAGGGCCGGCACGCCGCCAGTGCCGTCCTTGTTCAGATCCGTCACCGTTTCGGGCCGGTAGTTCTGCACCGGCGACAGCGCGCCCACGGTGAAACTGTTGCCGATGAACAGAATCGTATCGGCGCAGGCCGGCGCAGCCGTCCAGGGGGCGATCAGCAGGAATGCCGCGATCCGGGCAAATCTCGAGAGTGGGCGCAGCATCACTGGGGTCCTCTTTCTTCCGTTCTCTGAATCGCTAACCGATCCGATCGGCGGTCCCTTGCGTTGCGTGTCCGAATCGCCAGCGGGCGAACTCTCCCTCAATTTGCTCCAGCGTCTTGCCTTTGGTTTCCGGAACCCGCAGGAGAATGAACAGGAAACCGACCACGCAGACCGCGCCGTAAGTCCAGAAGGTCTTCGCGGCCCCCAGTCTGTGATTGAGAATCGGGAAAGTGAAGGTCACCAGGAAGCAGGCCACCCACAGCGCCGACACGGACACCGAGACCGCGAGGCCCCGTATGCGGTTCGGGAAGATTTCGGAGATCAAGACCCAGGTCACGGGTGCCAGCGATAAGGCGTAGCAGCCAATGGTGCACAAAGTGAGCACCAGCACACCGGTGCCCTTGATGCCCGCGGCGTAGGCACATCCAAGCAGGAGGTGTGATAGCGCGATTCCGGCGCAGCCGTACAGCATCAACGCGCGCCGGCCAAGACAATCCACCCACGCCAGGGCGACGAGCGTGAACACCAGATTCAGCGCTCCTGTTACGACGATATTGAAGAGGATGGCGCTGACACCGTAGCCCGCATTTCGATAGATCTCCTCGGCGTAATTGAAGATCACATTGATCCCGCTCCACTGCTGCAACACGGCGAGACCCACGCCGGTCAGCAGAATGCGAACGACGCCAGGGGCCAGTATTTCCCGCCAGGCAGCGCCAATCCGCTCTTCGCTGGCGAGCGACCCCCGGATCTCCGCCAGGGACTGGCGGGCGTGATCTTCACCGCCGATGCGCGCCAGAATCTCGCGGGCCTTGTCACCGTTGCCACTCTTGGCCAGCCAACGGGGGCTTTCCGGGATGAACCAGGCGCTCAGAAAGTACACCAGCGATGGCGCGGCAACGGCCGTGAACATCCATCGCCATCCCAGTTGGCCATTCCAGGACAGTCGGATCGTCTCTGCGGACGCACCGTCCGGAACGGTCTGTGCGATGGACCAATTGACGATCTGCGCAGCAAGAATTCCGACGACGATCGCCAGCTGGTTCAGCGAGACCAGGCGCCCTCGCCATGGGGCCGGGCTGATTTCGGCGATATACATCGGGGACAGATTGGATGCCATGCCGATGGCAACGCCGCCCACGATCCGCCAGGAGACAAAGGCGGGGAACTGTTGCGCCCAGCCGGTGTAGATCGAGGACACCACGAACAGAAATCCAGAGGCGATCATCAGCCTTTTTCGTCCAAGGCGATCGCTGAGCGCTCCGCATGCAATCGACCCCACCAGGCAGCCCAGCAGCGCGCAACTGTTCGCCCACCCGACTTGCGCTTCCGAGCCCAGCTGAAAATAAGCTTCATAAAAGGGCTTCGCACCCCCGATCACGACCCAGTCGTAGCCAAAGAGCAAACCACCGAGGGCGGCCACGGCTGAGACCAGCCAGACATACCGCGTTCGGTGGCTCATGGTGACATGGCCCTGCCAGGGAGCCCTTGACGGGAGCGCTGCGGCGTCACTCGATGCGCCCCGGCACCAGGCAACGCTGCATCGCGCGGTTCCCTGCAGGCGCAGCCCACTGCCGGTGCGTGGACTAAAGATGCCTCTGGAGGCTCGGTCATGCCCGACCTCTTGTGACTACCATTCGGCGACGCTGCCGTCAGCGTGGCGCCAGAGTGGATTGCGCCAATCCTGGGCCACCCGGCTCGCCTCGATAACGCGCTCTTCGTCAATGTCAACCCCGAGGCCGGGCAGCGGCAGCGGTGCGATGTACCCTTGCTCGATCCGGAAGTCGTCCTTGTTGCGCACGTAGTCGAGGAGTTCGGCCTGCTGGTTGTAATGCATGCCCATGCTGTGCTCCTGCAGCATTGCGTTGCGAGAGACGAAATCGATCTGAAGGCAGGCCGCGAGCGCAATCGGACCCAGGGGGCAGTGCGGTGCGAGCGCCACGTCGTAGGCCTCGGCCATCGCACCAATCTTGAAACACTCGGTGATGCCCCCGGCATGCGAAAGATCGGGCTGCAGGATGGAGATGCCGCCGGCTGCCAGCACCCGCTTGAATTCGGACCGGGAATACATGCGCTCGCCGGCGGCCAATGGGATGGAAGTCCTGGCGGCGAGCCTCGGGTAGTACTCCGAATGCTCCGGCAGGACCGGCTCCTCGACGAACAGCGGCCGAAACGGCTCGAGTTCGCGCAGCAGCACCGCTGCCATCGGTCCGCTGACACGACCATGAAAATCGATGCCGTAGCTGATGCCGGTGCCGAATGCGGCGTGTATCTGGGCCACCTTGGCGACCGCATCATCGATCGCACGTGGCGAGTCGATCAGCGCCAGTTCCTGGGTGCCATTGAGCTTGAAGGTATCAAACCCGGCGTCGATCAACCTGCGGATGTCTTCAATGATCTCGGCCGCGCGATCCCCGCCAACCCAGCGGTAGGTTTTCATGCGATCGCGCACCAGCCCCCCGAGCAGCTGATGGACGGGTACCCCCAGGGCCTTGCCCTTGATGTCCCACAGCGCCTGATCAATCCCGGCCATCGCGCTCATCAGGATCGGGCCACCGCGATAGAAGCCGCCACGGTACATGGTCTGCCACAGATCATTGATGCGCGCAGGATCCTTGCCGATCACAAGGTGCGAGAGCTCCTGCACGGCCGTCTCCACCGTGCGGGCACGGCCCTCGACGACCGGTTCACCCCAACCGACAATGCCCGCATCCGTCTCCATCTTCAGGAACAGCCAGCGCGGTGCGACGTGGTAGGTACTGAGCCGCACGATCTTCATGGACACGCCTCCCAAGACATTTTCAAGCACCCCCGGGCCATACAGAAGACGAACGCCGGCGACCAGGACACCCTTGAGCCCACGAGTGTCATTCGTGATAAAGCTGCAGGCGGCCGCCGTCGATGGCGATGTCGGCGGCGTTGATGAACCGCGCTTTATCGCTCGCCAGGAAGAGCGCGGTGTAGGCCACCTCGCCCGGCGTGCCAATGCGCTGGCACGGAATCAGCTCGGCCTGGCGGCGGCGGGCCGCTTCCGGATCGGGCTGAGCCGCGAGCCACGCTTCAGTCTGAGACGTCAGAATCAGGCCCGGCGATATCGAGTTGACGCGGACGCCGCGCGGCGCGTATTCGATCGCGAGTGCACGTGTGAGACCGATCAGGCCGTGTTTGGCGACTGGGTAGGGGAAGCAGCCGGGAATGATCTTGTGGCCATGAACCGAGGCAATATTCACGATGCTGCCGGCGCCCTGCGACAGCATGGAGGACAGCACGGCTTTGGCAACGGTCCAGGCGGCCTTCAGGTCGAGTTCGAGGCAACGGTCCCATTCGGAGTCAGGCAGCTCCAGCGGCGCGGCAAACACGTTGGCGCCGGCGTTATTGATCAACACATCGACGCGGCCGAAGCGATCGAGTGTGGAGGCAACGGCCGATGCCACCTGTTCCGGCCGGGTGACGTCGGCAGTGACATCCACAATGCCAGCGGCGCTACGGCGGGCGAACTCCAGGTCCAATCCGACAACCTGCGCACCCTCGTCGGCAAAGAGCGCTGCCACCGCAGCGCCGATACCGCGGGCGGATCCGGTCACAATTGCAACTTTGCCTTGCAGGCGATTGGCCATCTTTGAGGTCCGGCAGGTACGGCGGTTGAACCGCTAGTTTGTCGGCACGCAACGCATTACATCAATGAAACCATGAACTCTCATCGAAGTTGCGATGCCGGCGAGACGCGGCCTGAACGTCCGCGCTCCGTCCTGACCGTCTTGGAGATTGACAGCGCCGTATTGGCCAGCAGGTTATTCATGGCCTGGCGAGCCGCGGCCGCCTCACGCTTGCGAATAGCCTCCAGCACCCGCTCGTGCACTCCGAGTGAATCAAAGGGATTGGCGGAACTCCGGGCCGAATGGAACAGCAGCGTCTCGAGCGCCGCGCGGATCAAGGCCCCCAGGGGCCGCATGAAGGGATTGCCGGTGGCGTCCAGAATAGCCTCGTGAAACTGCAAATCGGCGCTCGTCCACTGCTCAATATCGTGCGCTGACACCATGGCGCCGAAGGCCGCCTCGAGCATCTTGAGCTGTCGCCCCGTGTGATTCGCGGCGGCCAGAGCGGCTGCCTCGGGCTCGATGACCGCGCGGAGCTGCTGGAAATTCTGCGCAAAATCCGAGTAGTCCACCACCTGGCAGTACAAGTGCAGAATCATGGGATCGAGCAGGTTCCAATCGGTCCGAGGTCGTACGCGCGTGCCGCTCTTGGTGCGGGACTCAATCAGCCCCTTGGCGGCCAGGATCTTGATGGCCTCGCGCAGCACTGTGCGACTCACGCCCAGTTCGCTGATCAGCTCCGGCTCCGTGGGAATCGACGCCTGCGGTGCATAGGCGCCATTCAGTATCCGCAGCCCGATCTCCTCCGCGACCATGCCGAGCAGGCCGCGGCCGCTGCTGCGGGGACGGAGCGAGGCGCGAGCGGAGCGCCTGGATCGGGCAGGTTTCCCGGTTGACATCGGAATTCATCGTATCATACGATGAAAGGGTGAGAAAGAGCTGACCAGGCCAATTACTTCGTCGATACCGCTGTGCATCGATCCGGAAACCCAGTCCCGCTTCGGCCGGCGCGGCGCCGCTTGCCGAGCGGACGATCGCTGCTACACTGACTGCCCCCGGGCCCATAGTCGCATGCCAATAACAGCAAAATCTGTTTGGAGTGGAGGCGCTCTGCTGAGCCTGAGCCTGCTGGCGCTGTTTGCGCCATGGCAGTGCTACGCCGGCGTCGCCGCGCCGGCGGCCTCGAAGGCCGATGCCCTGCCGTTCCTGGGGCGCTGGGACCTGACCTTGAGCACGCCGGGCCACGAGCTGGCCTCCTGGATCGAGGTCTCGCAGGCTGGCGATGTACTGACGGTGCGCATGGTCGGGCGCTGGGGGCACGCGCGCGTGCTGCCGCAGGCGGAGATCATCGGTGATCGGATCCGCTTCGTGTCGCCGAAGGAAGAGGAAGGGCGCGCGGATACCGACATGGTCTTCGAAGCGCGCCGTATGGGGTCCGAGCTGCTGGGCGATACCACGGGCCCCGACGGCACCGTCTGGCATTGGCGAGGCGTGCGCGCGCCGGCCCTTAAGGCCCGGCCTGCGGTTCAATGGGATAACCCCATTACGCTGTTCGACGGCAAGGACATGACGGCCTGGCGCATGAGTGAGGCCGGGACCAGTCATCCGTGGCTCGTCAGGGAAGGCGCGTTGATAAGCCCGGGCCAGGGGCCCGACCTGCTGACGGAGTCGCAGTTTGGTGATTTCAAGCTGCACATCGAGTTCAACTGCGAGGCGGGCGCGAACAGCGGCATTTATCTGCGGGGCCGCTATGAGGTGCAGGTCGAGGACGATGCAGTGCCCGAGACGCCGGACATGCGCCTGGGCAGCGTCTATGGATTTCTCACGCCCACGCCCCCCGTATCGCGCGATCCCGGGGTCTGGCGAACCTACGACATCACCTTCGTCGGGCGCAACATCACCGTCGTGCTCGACGGCCGCACGATCATCGATCATCAGGACATTCCCGGCATCACCGGCGGGGCGCTCGACAGCCACGAGGCCCTGCCCGGGCCGATCTACCTGCAGGGGAGCGAAGTCGGCCACGTTTCCTATCGCAACATCGTCATCACGCCTGCCAAGAACAGCGGGTGACGCGGGGGTCCGGCCGTGCATTCGCGTCGCCTATTCCTGACCCAGGCGGGCGCGATCGCCGCGGGCAGTCTGGACACCAGTGCTCTGATTGCGGGCGGGGCTGCGGGAGATTTTCCCGCGTCCGCATCGGTGAAGCTGTGCGGTGAATGGTCGTTTCGAACGGACCCTGAGGATCAGGGCGTTCCGCGGCACTGGCATGAAGCCGAAGAGACCACCGGTGACTGGCGCGTACTGTCCGTGCCGCACACCTGGCAGGTGGACGCCGCGCTGGCGGACTACCGCGGCATCGCCTGGTACCGCAGGCGTTTCGACGCGCTGCCCGAATGGGGAGCCTCCGCGGTGCGGATCGAATTCGAGGCGGTATTTCACTCGGCCACCGTATGGGTCAATGGTCAGCTGGCGGGCGAACATCTCCGCAAAGGCTACACGGCGTTCACCCTCGACATCGGCCGGCTGCTGCGGCCGGGCCGGTCCAACTCCATTGCCGTGCGCGTCGACAATTCCTTCCGCGACGGGATGCTCCCCAGGAAGCAATCCAGTGACTGGGCCCATGATGGCGGCATCTACCGGCCGGTGCAGCTGCTCATCACGCCAAAGACCTTTGTAGAGCGGGTCGATATCGAGGCACTCCCCGACCTCGCCAGCGGGGATGGACGGCTGAGCATCTCCGCCCAGCTTCGCAACACGGATTCGAAGGCGTGGCGGGGTCATGCCTCGTTCCGGATTGTCGATGGCGCGAGCGGGCTGACGCTGTTGAGCTCGGCCGATCACGCGAGCTTCACGATCGAGGGTGGAGTCGACCAGACACAAAGATTTTCCGCCACGCTGCACGAGGCGCGATGGTGGCACTTTGATCATCCACACCTGTACCAGCTGGTATTCAGCCTTGCGAATGGCGCGGGGTCCCATCAGGTCTCGACCCGCTTCGGAATCCGCAGTTTCGAGGCCAAGGGCACGGCCCTCTACCTGAACGGTGAGCGTGTACGGCTCATGGGAGTCGAGCGCATGGCGGGGAGCAACCCCACGTTCGGCATGGCGGAGCCCGCGGCGTGGATCACGCATGATCACGATGAGATGAAACGCCTGAATTGCCTGTTCACGCGCGTTCATTGGCCGCAGGACCGGCGGGTTCTCGACTACTGCGATCAGCACGGCATTCTCATGCAGAGCGAAATTCCAGCGTGGGGCTATGACAGCTTTGCGGGGATGAACGCGGAACCCGATGCGGATATCCTCGAGAACGGACTGGCGCAGTTGCGCGAGATGATCGCGCGCGACCGGAACCATCCCTCGGTCGTCGCCTGGGGCCTCGCCAATGAGATCGGTGGGCAGAATCCTCCCGCCTACCAGTTCGTGAAACACATGCTTGCTGAGGCCAAGCGGCTCGATCCCAGCCGCCTCTGTGCCTACGCCTCGAACTCCCTGGCGGATACGCCGGAACGGGACGTCGCCGGATTGATGGACGTGATCGAGGCCAACGAGTACTACGGAACCTGGGCACCGGGAACTCCGGAGACCGTGGCCAGGCATCTGGATAGCCTGCACGCCGCTTTTCCGGACAAGCCCGTGATCATCTCAGAGTACGGCTACTGCGCCTGCACGGACGATCGTCCCGAGGGAGATGAGCACCGGATCGAGGGCTTGCGCTCCCACGACGCGGTGTTTCGAAGCAAAGAGTTCGTGGCCGGCGCCATCTTTTTCTGCCTGAACGATTACCGGACCCACGTTGGACACAGCGGCGTCGGCGCCCTGAAGCAGAACGTGCACGGCGTCGTGGACCTGTTTGGAGTTCACAAGCCGTCCTTTGAGGTGCTGAATCGGGAACTGAGCCCGGTGGCCTCGCTGGATGTCGACAATCTCCTGAACTCATTTCACGTTCGCGTCCGGGCGAGGGGCGATCTGCCCTCGCACACGCTGCGCGATTATCGACTGCGCGGCGTGTTCTACGCGGCCGGGGACACGCCCCTCGAGGAGCGGGTGGTGAGCCTCGCGGAGATCGCGCCCGGCTCCGAAATCAGCGTCGAACTTGGCTTCAGCCAGCCGGGTGTGCCGGTGTACGTCGTCTTCGACGTATTCAGGCCGACCGGTTTTTCGGCCTACTCGCTGAAGTGGAAGCCATGAGCGGGAAGGGGCGGGCGCGGCCCGAGCGTTGCATCCTCGGGATTGACGTGGGCGGCACGAATATCCGGGCCGGACTGTTCAGCCCGCGAACGGGCTCCATCCGCTGCGCCCTGTGCGCGATCGAGGCCTGAGGCCATGCCGGAACCGAAATCGCGGCGGACCGTGGGCGTCGGCCTGATCGGCTCTCAGTTCGTCACTTCCATTCACGCCGAAGCCCTGCGTGCCTGCGCGCAGGCCGAGCTCAGGGCGGTCGCCTCCCCGACACCGGGCAACGCCCAGGCGTTTGCGCAGCGCCACGGCATTCCGCAGCATTTCACCGACTATCGGGCATTGCTGGAACTTCGGGACGTCGACATGGTGGTTGTGGGCGCTCCCAATGATCTGCATTGCGGCATCGCGCTGGCCGCCGCCGCCGCCGGCAAACACGTGGTGATGGAAAAGCCCCTGTGCCTGAATCTTGCGGAGGCCGACCAGATGATCGCGGCTTGCCGCAAGGCCCAGGTCAAGCTGATGTACGCCGAGGAATTGTGCTTCGCGCCCAAGTACGTGCGGCTCAAGGCGCTCCTGGATGAAGGGGCGCTCGGCCGGCCGATCCTGCTCAAGCAATCGGAGAAGCATGGGGGCCCGCACGCGGCCCACTTCCTCGACGTCGCGCGCTCCGGCGGCGGCGTCACGATGGATATGGGTTGCCACGCCATCCAGTTCTTCCGCTGGATGCTGAATCGGGCTCCGGTGAAGTCCGTCTATGCGCAGATGAGCACGCTGGTGCATGCCGACCGGACCCGCGGCGATGACAACGCGATCCTGCTGCTGGAGTTTGCCGACGGCACGACCGCGCTGGCCGAGGAGAGCTGGACCAAGCTCGGGGGCATGGACGATCGCGCCGAAGTGCACGGATCGAAGGGCGTGGCCTACGCCGACCTGCTGCACGGCAACGCCATCGAAGCGTACAGTAGCACCGGCTATGGCTACGCGGTCGAGAAGGCCGGTGCCACGACGGGCTGGAGCTTCCCCATGTATGAAGAGGCGTGGAACTACGGTTTTCATGGCGAAATGGCGCATTTCGTCGACTGTGTGCAAAACGGACGCGAACCGCTCCACAGCGGCGAAGACGGCAGGGCCGTGCTCGAAGTGATATTCGCCGCCTACCAGTCCGCGCGTACGGGAAGCAAGGTGGCGCTGCCCTTTGCCACCAGGGCCCCCAAGCCCATCGATCTGTGGCGGGCCGATGCCTGAGCCCATCGACCGCGCACGGCGCAAATTGCTGCAACTGGGCGCGCTGTGCGCCTCGTGGCCGCTCCGGGCGGGCGCGGCGATGCCGGGCCTGGCTGGAACGGCGCCGCTGGGGCAACTGGGCTACCGGCAGCTGCGCCTGGCACGCGGTCCGCTGCTGAGCCAGGCGGAGGAGAATCATGCGCTGCTGCTGAACATGGACGAAGACGCACTGCTGCGCCCGTTCCGGATGCGCGCCGGCATGGCTGCCCCAGGCCACGACATGGGCGGCTGGTACGATACCTATGCGTTTGCACCCGGCGCCACCTTCGGCCAGTGGCTCAGTGCGCTGGCGCGCTATTACGCGATCACCGGCCACGCGCCGACCCGCGCGAAAGTCCAGCGCCTGGTCCGTGCTTACGCGGCGACGATCGAGGCCGAAGGCAGGTTCTATCAGGACAACCGTTTTCCCGCCTACATTTACGACAAGCTGGTCGGCGGTCTCGTTGACGCACGGGTGCTCGCCCACGACGCGACGGCGGTCCGGGAGCTGCATCGGACGACGGCGGTGGCCGAGCCGCATCTGCCGCCTCATGCCATGCCGCACAATGACAACGCCAAGCCCGGCGAAGACTTCAGCCAGCACGCCTGGGATGAGAGCTATACCCTGCCGGAAAACCAGTTTCTGGCCTGGCAACTCACCGGCGATGCGCATCATCGCGCGCTGGCGCGCCGCTTCATGTACGACGACTTTTTTGCGGCCCTGGCCCGCGGCGAGAATGTGCTGCCAGGCAAGCACGCCTACAGCCATGTCAACTGCCTGAGTTCGGCGGCAAGCGCCTACCTTTCACTCGGTACGCCCCTGTATCTGGACGCCGCCCGGAATGGCTTTGAGATGATCGACGCGCAGAGTTTCGCCACGGGCGGCTGGGGGCCCGCCGAGCATTTCATCGTGCCCGGCAGCGGCGGGCTGGGTGAGAGCCTGAAAGAGGAAGTGAGGAGCTTTGAGACGCCTTGCGGTGCTTATGCGCACTTCAAGCTGACCCGCTACCTGCTGCGGATCACGCGCGATGCCCGCTACGGGGACAGCATGGAGCGCGTGCTGTACAACACCGTGCTGGGTGCGCTGCCCATCAGGAATGACGGCCAGGCCTTCTACTATTCGGATTACACGCGCAGCGCCACCAAGGGCTTTTTCTCCGAGCACTGGCCCTGCTGTTCCGGGACCCTGCCGATGATTGCCGCGGACTATGCGATCAGCGGCTGCTACACGGACTCCACGGGCCTGTATGTGAACCTGTACGTGCCCGGCCAGGTGAGCTGGCGGCAGGGCAGTGCGGCCTGCGGCCTCGCGATCTACACCGAGTACCCGCACGCACCCGATATTCGACTGATCGTGCAGGTCCCGAGCCCGCAGATCTTCACGATTCACCTGCGCATACCCGCCTGGGCCACGGGCGCAAACCTGAGCATCAACGGGCGCAGGGCGGATGCGCCTGTGGAGCCTGGAACGTTCGCCGCCGTCCGTCGTGAGTGGCGCGCGGGTGATCGCCTGGAACTCGAGCTGCCCCTGGCCCTGAGGCTGCAGAGCGTGGATCTGCAGCATCCCGATACCGTCGCGTTGCTCGCCGGTCCGCTGGTGCTGATGCGCATGTTGGAGTCCGGGCCGGCCGCCTCGACGGCCCTGACGCGGACGGAATTGCTGTCGGCACAGCGCCGTGGGCCCGGAGGGGCGGAGTGGAAAGTTGACGCCGCAGCCGCAACCGTCCGGTTGCGTCCGTTCATCGACATCTCAGGCGAGCGTTACTCCACCTATCTGGACGTGCGCCCCGCCTGAGCCGGTTCGCACAGCCGGGTGTCCTCGCGACGCGTCAGTGGAACAGGCTGGGCCCCGTCAGGGGCTGCAGCTCGCCCTCGGCCGCCGCCCAGCTGACGCGCAGGGTGGCCCCGCCTTCTGCCTGGAAGTAGCGCAACCGGAACTTGTGCAGGCCGCGGCGCAGGGGGATATGGCCCGTGACCATCAGGCTCGGATGGTTGCCATCGTTGTCGACCACGGTTTCATCATCGATTTCCAGCACCGAGCCGTCGTCTGATTCCACGGCGAACTGGTAGTAGCTGTCGGCCGGGACGCTTACAGCGCCCTCGAAGCGGACGGCGTAGTTCGACGGCCGGTTGAACTGCTGCAGCTCAAGGGACTCGGTCACCCCGCTTGCGATCGGCGTGATTTCATCGAACCCCCGGACGCTCTTGAACGCTCCCTCGATCAGCGAGTAGCGCAGCCCGGGCTCGCGGGCCACTTCGGCCGTCGCCTCCGTGTACGGGCGCCGCAGGAAGCTGGCGCCATACACCGCACTGCGCCGCCCACCGGGCGCAACGACAATGAGATTGAGGACCCGCTTCTCGTTGAGTGGCAGCGCCAGCTGGAGCGGTGCTTCATAGCGCGGCGAGGTCTCACCCGGATCGCTCCCATCGAGCGTGTAATAGATCCGGCTGGTCGCAAGCAGGTTGTGGAGCTCAATGCGCGCATGATCGCTCGTCGTGGTGTAGAAATCCTTCAGGCCGTCGGGTTCCGGTATCCGGTAGTGCACGTCCTGCTGATCGAGGCGCTCCAGCTGGTAGACGAGGCGATGATGAAAATCGGCATAGTCCCGGCCCGCCGCCGGCGACCAGACCGCCTCGGACAGGGCCAGTAAGCGTGGAAACACCATGTATTCGAGGTAATCGGGTGTGGCGATGTATTCCGTCCAGACACTGGCCTGCGCGCCGAGCACGTATTGCCGCTTGTTCTCCGGCAGTTCCTTAGGGATTGGCTCGTAACCGTAGACCCTGTCGAGCGGGACGAAGCCCCCGATATTCTTGGGTTCGCGCTTGGGATCGCCCTGGCCATAGTCGAAGTAGCAATAATCGGTGGGGGTCATGATCACCCGGTGGTCCTGCCGCGCCGCCTCGATGCCCCCGGCTTCTCCGCGCCAGGACATCACGACGGCTCCTGCGGCCAGGCCTCCTTCCAGGGTCTCATCCCAGCCGATCATCTGTTTTCTCCGGCTTCTCAGATAACTGCCCACGCGTTTCACGAAGAAACTCTGCAGCTGATCCTCGTCCTTCAGGCCCTGGCGCTTCATGATCGCCTGCGCTTCGGGGCTGTTTCTCCAGCCGGCCTTGTCCACCTCATCCCCGCCGATGTGGATGTAAGGGCCGGGGAACAGCGCGGCGACTTCGCGCAGTACGTTGCGCACGAACGAGAAAGTCTGCTCCGTGGGGCACAGGACATTCGCGTCCCCGCGCGCGCAGGCGAGGTAGGGGTAGGCCGCCACCGCGGCTCCCGAGTGGCCCGGCATCTCGATCTCGGGAATCACCGTGATGAAGCGTGCCTGCGCGTAGGCCACGATGTCCCTGATCTGCGCCTGCGTGTAGTACTGCGCCTCGGTCCCGTTGCGATCCGCGCTTCCCGATTGCAATCCAGTCAGGCGGGGGTACTTTCTTATCTGGATGCGCCAGCCTTCGTTGTCCGTGAGGTGCCAGTGAAACCGGTTGATCTTGTATTGAGCCGCGAGATCGAGCAGCTTCTTGAGGTAGCTCACCGTGAAAAAATGCCGCCCGACATCGAGTAGCAGTCCGCGATACCCAAAGCGCGGATAATCCGTGACGTCGAGGCCCGGCAGGTCAATCGCCGGCGGGCGCTGCACCGGCAGCAGTTGCGTCAGGCTCTGCATGCCGTAGAACAATCCGGCGCCTCGGCCGCTGACCCGGACGCTCTCGGGGCCGATGGTCAGGCGATAGCCTTCCGTGGGCAATGCGTGGCTGCCGGCCGAAGTGAATTCGATGAAGTTCCCACTCTGTGTCGGCACGCCACCGATGCGCAGCCGCAATCCGTAACGCGCAAAGAGCTGGTCATCGAAGAGGGCCGCGATGCGGCGCGACTCGCGATCGCTGGGCAGAAGTCGCGTCTGATCATTGAGCAGGAAGCGGCCGGTCATCGGCTTCACCGCCACCGGCCGGGGCACAATATTCACGCCCGGCAGCGTGGCAGGGTCCGCTCCTGCCACGGCGGCAGCCGAGAGCAGTAACAGAACCCCGGCGCAGCGAGCCCGGCCCTTCACGGTGCTCTGCCGGGGCGTGGGCCTGAAATGCGCCGGGAGAGCCGCAGGTCGCGCGAGGAAGCGCCCACATACACGGTGCGCGCGCTCGGCGCCGGGTGCCAGTGCGAATCCGCATTC
>Ga0209179_1000002_pt1 | contig 124932 bp, 95 predicted proteins | sample Rivendell_Oct201_11_FD_188352 | JGI IMG/M metagenome (GOLD analysis project Ga0209179, IMG submission 188352) | Vadose zone soil microbial communities from the Eel River Critical Zone Observatory, Northern California, USA -... | ecosystem: Host-associated > Plants > Roots > Rhizosphere > Soil ...
CAGGCGGATTTGCAAGTCTTTGAATTGAATTCACGGTCGCCAAACTTTAGCCTAAGCCTTCCATGAAGCAACGCGGTCGCGAATCCGGCGCGCCAGCGGCAGGCTTTCCTGCTGCGCAGTTTCGAGGGCCTGGACGTGGCGGAGACTGCCCGGGCCATGGGCTGTTCCGCGGGCAGCGTCAAGACGCATTATTACCGGGCCGTGCAGACTCTGCGGTCCGCGCTGGGGGAGTTCTGGTCGTGAACGACAGCGGTCCCGAAAACGAGGAGTTCGCGCGCCGCGCGCGCGCGCTGCTCGAAGCGAGCGTCGAATCCTTAAGCGCGCGCACGCGCTCGCGCCTGACCCGGGCGCGTCACGCGGCACTTGCGCCGCGCGGCCCCCTGGCACGCCTGCGCGACGGCACCGGTTACGCCGCCTGGCGCAGCTGGCTGCCGGCGGGCGCGGTGGCCGGAGCGCTGCTGGCCGTGCTGCTGCTGGTCGGGCACTGGCCGGCGAGCGGGATCCAACAGGCCGGCGTCGCGAGCGGGGAGGACCTGGAATTGCTTGCGGACCGAGACGCGCTCGCCCTGGCCCAGGACCAGGCCGCGCCGGAAGGTGAGCTCGACTACGAGTTTTATGACTGGGCGGTGAACACCGAGCAGGACAGCAGCGGCGGATTGGGTTCGTGAAGGCGCCGTGGTACGCCCTGGGCCTGGTTTGCGCTGCTGTCTGCTGGACGCCGGCGGTGAGCGCGGGAGAGAGCGCCGCCGATCCGGAGCTGCTGGAGTATCTCGGATCCCTCGATTCCACAGAAGCGGGCTGGCATGACTACCTGGCCGATCACGGTGTGCAGGAAGGCGAGGCGTGGCAACGCGCGCACGCCCCAGCTGCGAATCCGGCCGGCACGCGCGACACCGCGCAGGCCACAACCGCCGCAGACAAGGTGAAACACCCATGAAACGCTTTCCTGCCGGGTTGCTGTGCGCCCTGCTGTGCCTGGCCGGCCTTGCATCCGTGGCGCGGGCCGCTGATTCATCGGGCGCCGCGCCCGACATCGCCGCGCCCGCCGGCACCCCGGCGGCGCCACTCGCCTGGAATGCACTCTCGCCGGCGCAGCAGGATCTGCTCAAGCGTCATTCGGGCGACTGGGACAGCCTGCCGCCACAGCGCCAGCGCGCGCTGGCGCACGGCGCCGAGCGCTGGCTCGGCATGGATACGGAACAGCGGGCGCAGGCCCGTGAGCGCTTTCAGACCTGGCAGGGCCTGCCGGAGGAGCGGCGCGAGCTGATCCGGCGGCGCTGGGAGCGCTTCCAGCAGCTCGACCCGGAGGCCCAGGACTTGATCCGCCAGAACTACCGCGCCTTCGCGCACCTGCCGCCCTGGAAGCGCCAGCAGCTGCGCCGGCGCTGGCTGGAAGCCACGCCCGCCGAGCGTGCGCGCATGCTCGATCGCATGCGCGAGCGCCGCGGGCGCCGCGAGCCACGCTAGCCCGAGCGCCCCGGTGCGCCCTGCCGCGCGTGCTCAGCCACCGCGGCGCTGATGATAGGCACTGAGCGACGGGTTGTTGACGCGGGCGATCGCCGAGGAAATTGCTTCCTGGTAGCAGTCGCGCTGCATGGAGGAGGCCGCGCTCGAGGTGCAGACCTCGGCCGCGGCACGACGGATGCGGGCGTACAGCGTCGCGACGTCCTCGGCCTGGTTCAGGTTCAGGTCGTGGTAGCGAACCACCTTCGTGGAGCTGACCACTGAGTGGGCGGAGTCGCCGTAGGAGGCGCTGGCGATCGCGGGGGCCAGGACCGCGGCGACACCGAGCAGCAGTAGCGGGGCAAGGTTCTTGAGAACTTCAGGGCGAAACATGTCGGTCTCCATCGCTTAAGACAGCGGTTGAAAGGGGTTGAGGTGGCAGCATCGATCCTTCGTGCTGCCTTCCCCTTTGATACTCGCGAGCGGTGGATTGGTTGCAGGGCGCTCGAAAAACTGCGCCCGCGGCGGTGTTCAGACGGCCTTGACCGCCTGGATCAGCTGGCTGGCGGCGGCCTGGCCGTCGCCGTACAGCATGCGCGTGTTGTCGAGATAGAACAGGGCGTTCTCGATTCCGGAGAAGCCCGCGCCCTGGCCGCGCTTGATGACGATCACGTTTTTTGCCTTGTCGGCATTCAGGATCGGCATGCCATAGATGGGGCTCGACTTGTCGGTGCGGGCCACCGGATTCACGACATCGTTCGCGCCGATGATGAGCGCGACGTCGGCAGTCTCGAACTCGGCGTTGATTTCATCCAGATCGGCGATCAGGTCGTAGGGGACGCCGGCCTCCGCCAGCAGCACGTTCATGTGTCCGGGCATGCGGCCGGCCACCGGATGGATCGCGAAGCGCACCAGCACGCCGCGGTCGATCAGCAGCTGGCACAGCTCCCACACCTTGTGCTGCGCCTGCGCGACGGCCATGCCGTAGCCGGGCACGACAATGACTTTCTGCGCAAACGCCATCATCACGCCCACGTCGGCCGCCTCGATCGGCTTCATGCTGCCGCTGACCCCGGCGCCCTCGCTGGCGCTGCCGCCGGTGTCGCCAAAGCCCGAGAACAGCCCGTTGCCGAGGGAGCGGTTCATGGCGCGCGCCATCAGCTGCGTGAGCAGGGTGCCGGCCGAACCCACCACGGTGCCGGCGATGATCATCGCGGCGTTCTGCATGACGAAGCCCTCGAACGCGACCGCGAGGCCCGTGAAGGCGTTGTACATCGAGATCACGACCGGCATGTCGGCGCCGCCGATGGGCAGCGTCATGCTCACCCCGAACAGCAGCGCGAGCACGAAGAACAGCGAGATATGCAGCGGATCGGCGGCGTGGCCGGTGGCGACGAAGGTGCCGACGAGCAGCGCCGCCAGCAGGATCAGCACGTTCAGCAGCTGCTGGCCGCCGAAGCGCCAGGACTTCTTGATGAGGCCCTGCAGTTTGCCGAAGGCGACGAGACTGCCGCTGAAGGACACCGCGCCGATCAGGCCCCCGATCACCGCCAGCGCGCCCATGGTCGGGCTCATCGCCTCGCCGCGGTACAGCTCGACCGCGGCGATCGCGGCGGCCGCGCCGCCGCCGAAGCCGTTGTAGAGCGCGATCATCTGCGGCATGTCCGTCATCGCAACGCGCCGGCCGCTGATCCAGGCGAGGGCCGTGCCGAGGATGATCGCCGGCAGGATCCAGCCGTAGTTGCCAAGGCCCGGATACAGGAACGTGAACAGCGTGGCCACCAGCATGCCGGCGCCCGCCCAGACGATGCCGCTGCGCGCCGTGACCGGCGAGCTCATGCGCTTCAGCCCCATGATGAACAGGAACGCGGTGACGAAATAGCTGGCCTGGATGAGCAGGTTCGCGGCCGCCGCGCTCATCAATGCGCTCCGCGCTTTTTCGTGCCGCTGGACTTGAACATCTCGAGCATGCGCTCGGTGACGACGTAGCCGCCCGCGGCATTGCCGGCCGCCATGAACACGCCGATGGCGCCGATGACTTTCTCCAGCAGCGTATGCGAGTTGCCCAGCGCGACCATCGCGCCCACCAGCACGATGCCGTGCACGAAATTGGAACCCGACATCAGCGGCGTGTGCAGGATCACCGGCACCTTGGCGATGACTTCGTAGCCGGTGAACGCGGCCAGCATGAAAATATAAAGTGCGACGATGCCAGTCATGTGCCCTCTACCGCTTTGCGGGTGGATTCGTGCCGGATGGTGCCCTCGTGCGTCAGGCACGACTGTGTGAAGACCTCATCCTGCCAGTCGATCGCCAGTGCGCCGGACTTGTCGAGCGCGGGCTTCAGGAAATTGAGCAGGTTGCGCGCGTACATCTCGCTGGCGTGATAGGCGAGCTGCGCCGGCAGGTTCACCGGGCCGACGATCTTCACCCCGTTGTGGAGCACCGTCTCCCCGGCGCGCGTCAGTTCGCAGTTGCCGCCGGACTCGGCCGGTATGTCGATGATGACCGCGCCGGCCTTCATGCGCTCGACCGCGGCGCGCGAGATGATGCGCGGCGCAGGACGCCCCGGGATCGCCGCCGTCGTGATCACCGCGTCGGCGAGCGCGATGCGCCCCTCGAGCACTTCCTGCTGCTTGGCCTTCTCTTCGGCCGTCAGCTCGCGCGCATAGCCGCCCTGGCCTTCGGCCGAGACTCCGGTCTCGATGAACTTCGCGCCGAGCGACTTGACCTGCTCCCGGGTCGCGCTGCGCACGTCGTAGGCCTCGACCACCGCGCCCAGGCGCCGGGCGGTCGCGATGGCCTGGAGGCCGGCGACGCCGACGCCGACGATCAGCACCTGCGCCGGCCGGATGGTGCCGGCCGCCGTGGTCAGCATGGGCAGAAAGCGATCGAGCGTGTTGGCGGCGATCAGCACCGCCTTGTAGCCCGCGACGGCGGCCTGCGAGGACAGGGCGTCCATCGACTGGGCGCGCGAGATGCGCGGCACCAGCTCCATGGCGAAACTGGTGATGCGCCGCTCGCACAGCGCGCGCACTTCGGCGAGGCGCGCGTGCGCCTGCATGAAGCCGACGACCACGGTGCCGGGCTTCAGGGTCGCGATCTGCGCCACGCTCAGCGGCTGCACCGTCAGCAGGATGTCCGCCTGCGCGATGACGGACGCGGCCGAGTCGGCCCAGTCGGTCTTGCGGTACAGCGCGTCGGGAAACTGGGCGCTGACCCCGGCGCCGCGCTCCAGCAGCACGCGCGCCCCCGCCAGGCTGAGCTTCTCGGCCACCTCAGGTACTACACTGACACGCGTTTCGCCGGGCACGGTCTCGCGCAGCGCTCCAATGGTCACGGGCATGAAAAAGCTCCCAGACGGGTGTTGCGTAGTCGCCTCATCCGTTGAATTCTCGCATACGGCTGCCGTATCTTACACACATGAACCTGAAGGAATTGGCGTCCCGGCAGCGTGCCGACGAGGATTACCGCCTCGTCGTGCATTCGGCCGCGCACGGCCTGTCGCAGATGGTCCTGCGCGCCGATATCGCCGGCATGCCGCTCGAGTGGATCGATTACCGTGAAGCGGCCCGGCTTTACCACCAGGAGCAGGTGGCCTATACCTGCGGCTCCCTCGTCTACCGGCTCTACGGCGGCATCAACGCGCGCAGCGGCAATCGCACCGTGGTCGAGGTCAATTCCATCGTGGCGACGGTCGGACACACCGGCAACCCGGGCAACACCCGCCACGACTACGTGCCGCCGCTCAACAACGAGACCCTGTTCCGCCGCGACGCCTACCTGTGCATGTATTGCGCCGGCCGCTTCAGCGGGCGCGATCTCTCGCGCGATCACGTGCGGCCCTTCAGCCAGGGCGGGCGCGACGTGTGGACCAACGTGGTCGCGGCCTGCCGCAGCTGCAACAACCTCAAGGCCTGGCGCACGCCCGAGCAGTCCAAGATGCAGCTGATCGCCGTGCCCTTCATGCCCACCTACGCGGAGTACATCTTCCTCAAGGGCCGCCGCGTGCTCGCGGACCAGATGGAATACCTGCAGGCGCATTTCCCGCGCAGCAGCCCGTTGCACGCGCGCATCCAGCGCTGGCGCAGCTAGGGCCTGTGATCGCTCATGCCATCGCTGCGGGTTGTGCCCCGTCGGCCGCCGCGGTCCGCATGGTCTATCTGATCGATGCTTCCGTGTACATCTTCCGCGCCTGGTACGGGCAGTCGCCGCCGCTGCACGATGCGGCGGGCAATCCGACGCACGCGCTGTACGGCTTCGCGCGTTTCCTGGGCGACCTGATCGAGCGGCGCGCTCCGCGCTTCCTGGCCGTGGCCTTCGACGAGAGCCGCGGCGCAGGCCACCGCCATGCGCTGCTCCCTTCGTACAAGGCCAATCGCGAACCGGCGCCGCCGGAACTCAAGCGCCAGTTCGCGCTGTGCCGCGAATTCTGCCGTCACCTCGGAGTCGCCGAGTTCGCCAGCCGTGAATACGAGGCCGACGACCTGATCGGCACGCTGGCGGCAAGGGTGCGCGATGAGGGCCAGTGCGTCACGGTGGTGACGCGCGACAAGGACCTGTCGCAGCTGGTGGGCAGAGGCGACCGATTCTGGGACTACAGCGACGCGGCCGAGTATGCCTACGAGGAGATTGCCGGGCGCTTCGGCGTGGCGCCCGAGCGCATGGCCGACTACCTGGCGTTGACCGGCGATGCGGTCGACAACATCCCGGGCGTGCCCGGGATCGGGCCGAAGACGGCCGGCGCGCTCATGAGCCGCTACGCCTCGCTCGAGGAGCTGTACGCCGACCTTGACCAGATCGCCTACCTGCCGCTGCGCGGCGCATCGCGGCTCCCTGCCCGGCTGCGCGAACATCGCGAGGCCGCCTATCTGGCCCGCTCCCTGACGCGCATTCACTGCGACGCACCGCTCGGCGTCGGCGGTGATTCGCTGCGCCGGCGCGCGCCGGCCCTCGACGCGGTGGAAGATTTCTGCCGCGACCACGGCTTCGGTCAGCAGCTGCGCCGCCAGGCCGAGCGCATCGCGGGCCTGGCGAGCTGAGCGGAGCGCCGCGGCCGGCCGCCGAGGCTTAAGTGGCGACCGGGACCTTCTTCAGCCAGACCTTGCACCAGCCCTCGGCATTGACCAGCTTGCCGGGGAACAGGTTGCAGGGCCGCCAGGGATCGCCCGCCTTGCCGTTGAGCTGCATGCAGCTGCCGCATTTCTGGTCCGGCTTGTAAGTCGGAAACTTCACCACATCGACCGTCCTGGCACTCTCGTGATAGGACAGCGCGATCGCGAGCGGATCAGTCGGGACCAGGTGCGGCAGGGGGCCGGTGGCCGGCGGCGGGCCGGCGGCTGGAGGTGGCTTGGCCGCCGTGTAACTCGCAGCGCCCGCCGCCCCGGCGATGAGCACGCTGCCGGCGCCGAGCGCCAGGTTCCTGAGCGCCTCGCGGCGCGATATCGGTCCATTCATCTTTCGATCTCCATGCAGTGTCCGCCGCACAATACTACCTCATGGCGCAGTGCGCGCCTCCGGTAACACTACGCGCGCGGCTTCCAGTATTCTTGGACGAAAATGGGATGCGGGGGACTCCGTGGGCGACAGGGACATTGAATCGGCACTGCGCGAGGAGCGGGAGTTTCCGCCTCCGGCGGCCTTTGCCGCGCGCGCGCGGATCGGGGCGGCCGAGGCAGCCGCCATGCGCGCGGAGGCGGCCGCCGACCATGTCGGCTTCTGGGCCGGCCTGGCGCGCCGCTCGCTCCATTGGCACCGCCCGTTCACCGTTGCACTGGATGATTCCAGGGCGCCGAACTACCGCTGGTTCACCGACGGGGAGCTGAACGTCGCCTGGAATTGCCTCGATGTCCACCTGGAGCGCCGTGGCGAGCAGCCGGCGATCCTCTTCGAGGGCGAGGCCGGCGATGTGCGCCGCTTTTCCTACCGCGAGCTGCACGCCGAAGTCTGCCGGCTCGCCAACGGCCTGAAGTCGCTCCGGATCGGGCGCGGCGATCGCGTCGTGATCTACATGCCGATGGTGCCCGAGGCGGTCATCGCCATGCTGGCCTGTGCGCGCATCGGGGCCGTCCACTCGGTGGTGTTCGGCGGCTTCTCCTTCAATTCGATCCGCGATCGCGTCGAGGACGCAGGCGCGCGGCTCGTGATCACCGCCGACGGCGGCCGCCGGGGCGGCGGCATCGTCGAACTCAAGGCGGCGGTGGACAAGGCGCTCGAGGGCGCCTGTCCGACCGTCGAGAAAGTGCTGGTGTACCAGCGCAGCGGTACGGCGGTGACGATGCGGCCGGGGCGCGACCTGTGGTGGCATGAACTGCTCGATGGGCTGCCCGCGAGCTGCGATCCGGTGTGGGTGGACGCCGAGCATCCGCTGTTTCTCCTCTACACCTCGGGCTCGACCGGGAAACCCAAGGGCATCCAGCATTCGAGTGCGGGCTACCTGCTCAACGCCCGGCTCACGAGCGAATGGGTCTTTGATCTGCGCGACGGCGATGTGTTCTGGTGCACAGCGGATATCGGCTGGGTCACGGGGCACAGCTACGTGGCCTACGGGCCGCTGGCCGCAGGCACGACGATCGTCATGTACGAAGGGGCGCCGACCGTGCCGGACGGCGGGCGCTTCTGGAAGATCTGCCAGGACCACGCCGTGACGATCTTCTACACCGCGCCCACGGCGATCCGCGCGCTGATGAAACTCGGCGATGCGCTGCCGGCGAAATACGACCTGTCGCGGCTCCGACTGCTGGGTTCGGTGGGCGAGCCGATCAATCCGGAAGCCTGGATGTGGTACCACCGCGTGATCGGCGCCGGGCGCTGCCCGATCGTCGACACCTGGTGGCAGACCGAGACCGGCGCCATCCTGATCGCGCCGCTCCCCGGCGTAACCACCACCAAACCCGGCTCCTGCACGCAGCCGCTGCCGGGCATCGATGCCCTGATCGTCGATGACCACGGCAATGCGGTCACGCAGCCCGATGCGGGGGGCTACCTCGTGGTGGCGAAGCCCTGGCCGTCGATGCTGCGGACCATCTGGGGCGACAACGAGCGTTACCTCGGCACCTACTGGGAGAAATTCCAGCAACGCTACTACGTCGCGGGCGACAGCGCGCATCGGGACGCCGACGGCTGCTTCTGGATCATGGGCCGCATCGACGATGTCCTGAAGGTCGCCGGGCACCGGCTGGGCACGATGGAGATCGAGTCGGCGCTGGTCGCGAATCCGAAAGTGGCCGAGGCCGCCGTAGTCGGCAAGCCCGATGAGATCAAGGGCGAATCGGTGTTCGCCTACGTCGTGCTGCGCGGCGCGCGTCCCACCGGAGATACCAGCGCGCTGGTGCAGGAGTTGCGCAACTGGGTGGGCGAGCAGCTGGGCCCGATCGCCAAGCCCGACAACATCCGCTTTGCCGACAGCCTGCCCAAGACGCGCTCCGGCAAGATCATGCGCCGGCTGTTGCGCTCGATCGCCAGCGGCCAGGCGATCACGCAGGATGTTTCCACGCTGGAAAATCCGGGGATTGTCGAGCAGCTGCGCGGCAGCGGCGCGCCTTAAGGCCCTGTCCACATGCCGGATCAGCGCCAGTTTCGGGACACGATGGGCCTGTTCGCCACGGGTGTGGCGGTCATCGCCGTGCCGGCGGGCGAGGAGGTGCAGGCGATGACGGCCAATGCCGTGAGCTCCCTGTCCCTCGACCCGCTGCTGCTGCTGTTCTGTCCGGCCAAGAAAGCCCACCTGTCGCAACACCTGGCGCCGAACGTGCCTTTCAGCGTGAACCTGCTGCGCGCCGACCAGGTCGCGATTTCCACCTATTTCGCGGGAGCCTGGCGCGAGGCGCTGCCGCCGGCGTTCCGTTTCGTGCGCGTGGGTGCGACCCCGAAGCTCGACGGTTGCCTCGCTTCGCTCCTCTGCTCGGTACGCAGCATCAGCGATGGCGGCGATCACTGGGTGGTGGTCGGCAGCGTGCACGACCTGCAGCTGGGCCGGGGCCCGCACCAGCCGCTGCTGTTCTACCGGGGGCGCTACGGGCAGCTCGATCTCAGCACCGCCGGCGCGGCCCCTGACCTGGCGGCCGTGACCGATGAACCGGAACACATCCATTACGACACTTAGTCGTATACATGGCGCTCGATAACCGGTCTGGCCAGGGCTTCCCACGTTTGCGCGCCGCTGCGGGCGGCCTGGCGCTCGTGCTGCTGGTGCTCCTCGCCGCCTGCCGGGCGCCGCCCAGGGCGCGGCCCCAGCCCGGACCAGGTGCGGGTCCCGCGGGCGCCACGCAATACCGGCTCGATGCCGAAGGTTCGCAGCTCTGGCTGTACCTGCACGCGGCGGGGCCGCTGGTCAGGCTCGGGCACACTCATGTGATCAGCACGCACGCCCTTGAGGGCTCGGTGTGGATACCGGAGCAGCTCGAACACACAAGCTGCGCCTTCGAGCTGCCGGTTGCGGGCCTGCTGGTCGATGACCCGGAGGAGCGCCGCGCCGCCGGCGGCGAATTTGCCGAGCCGCTCGATGAGGAGGCCCGCGCCGGCACGCGCGAGCACATGCTCGGTGAGCGCCAGCTCGACGCGGGGCACTACCCGCTGGTGAGCCTGCGCTGCCAGCAGGTCAGCGTGCTCCCGGACGGGCTGCAACTGCAGCTGGCGGTGTCGGTGCGCGACCACGAGGCCCGGCTCGCGGTGCCGGTGCAGTGGCAGCGCGAGGGCTGCACCCTGCGGGCGAGCGGTGAATTCAGCTTTCTGCAAAGCGAGCTGGGAATCGAGCCCTTCAGCCTGCTGCTGGGCGCGCTGCGCGTCGACGATGAGATCCGCGCGCGCTTCCAGCTGACCCTGCACTGTCTTCCGGCCGCAGCCGGCTAGCACCCAGCGGGCACCCGGCCGTCCGCCGGCCGCGAGGATCAGGCATCGCCCTGCAGCAGCAGCAGCCGCGTGCCCTCCGGTGCCTCGAGCAGCGCGTTGGCGCGCGGATCGAGTCCCTGCGGCAGTTCATCGCTCCCATGGATGTCCCGTGCGGCCAGCTGTTCGAGGCGCTCGGGCATCTGCGGGTCGGTGAACAGCAGCACGGTCGATTCGAGGGCGCGGGGGGAATGCAGCGTCAGGGTCAGCGTATCGCTGGTGAGCGCCAGCTGCGCGAAGGGATCGTCGGCCATCTCCAGGGCGATGAAGCCGGCGTGCTCCCAGAACGCCCGGACCCGGTCGGCATCCAGGGTCGGGGTGCTGCAGGCGTTGAACCAGCCGCACAGCGATGGCGCGAGGTCGCGCCGCGGCGGCGAAAAGGTGCGCGCCTCGAGCAGCGCGATCCCCAACCCGGTCGGATCATGCAGCTGCAGCTCGTGGAAATCCTGGTCCCCGAGCCGCGTGTAATGGGGCTCGAAGCCGGCGGCACGCAGCTCGTGCACATGCCGCGCCAGCTCCGGCCGCACGAAACTCAGCAGGGGCACTGGTCCGCGGCGCTGGTGCAGCCCGATGCACAGCCGGCCATCGCTCAGCACGCCGTAAGGGTGCTGCCAGGTATCGCCGGTGGTGAGTTGCGTGAAGCCCAGCCGCTCGTAGAATCCGACCGAAGCGGCGATGTCGCCGGTGGTGAGGCTGGCTTCCAGGAAGCGGCCGAACATGGTCAGCCCGACGGCCCGGCGTGCGCCAGGACCAGGCGGCACAGGGCCTGCGCATGGTCGCCCCGGTCATTGAGCGCGGGCACGTACTGGAACTGCTGGCCGCCCGCGCGCAGGAAAATCTCGCGGCCCGCGATCGCGATTTCTTCCAGCGTCTCGAGGCAATCGACCGCAAAGCCCGGACAGATGACGCTCACGGTGCGCAGGCCGCGTTCGGGGAGCGCCGCCAGTTCGGCCGCGGTTGCCGGGGCGAGCCAGCGCGCCTTGCCGAAGCGAGACTGGAAGCTCAACGACCACTCCTCGCTCCCCAGCTGCAGTTCAGCGGCCAGCAGGCGCGCGGTTTCCCGGCACTGCGCCTCGTAGGCATCGCCGCGCTCCACGCAGTGCACCGGTATGCCGTGAAAGGACATCAGCAGGTGCGCGGTGCGTCCGTGCTGCTGCCAGTGCTCGCGCAGGCTGTTGGCCAGCGCGCGCACATAGCCGGCGTCGTCATGATAGTGGCCGATCTGGTGCAGGTGGGGCAGGGCGCGCCAGTCGCGCATCGCCGCGCCGACCTGCTCGTAGACCGGCCCGGTGGTAGTGCCGCTCGCCTGGGGATACAGCGGCAGGACCACGATCTCCTGCGCGCCGGCGGCGCGCAGGCTCTGCAGCGCGTCGCGCAGCTGCGGCTCAGAGTAGAGGAATGCACTCTCGACCGACACCGCTCCCGGAAGCTTGGCATCGAGCTCGATTTCCAGCGCCGTGCGCAGGCGGCGCGAGTGGACCGCCAGCGGCGAACCGTCGTCCATCCAGACGCGCCGGTAGTTGCGCGCGCTGCGCCGGGCGCGCAGTGGCAGGACCAGCGCATGCAGCAGCGGCAGCCACAGCCAGCGCGGCAGCTCGATCACCCGCGGGTCGCTGAGGAAGCGCCGGAGAAACTGGCGGACTTCCCGCGCCCGGGGGGCCGCGGGAGTCCCGGTGTTGACCGTCAGTACGCCGAGGATGGGCTGGGTCATGTCAGGGGGGCGCGATGCCTGCGATGCACAGGTACTTCAGTTCGGTGTAATCGAGGATGCCGTGACGCGAGCCCTCGCGGCCAAAGCCCGATTGCTTGACACCTCCGAACGGCGCCACCTCCGTGGAGATCAGGCCGGTGTTGAGGCCGACGATGCCGTACTCGAGCGCCTCGGCCACGCGCCAGGCGCGCGCCAGGTCGCGCGTATAAAGATAGGAGGCCAGCCCGAATTCCGTGTCATTGGCCATGCGCACCGCCTGCGCTTCGTCGTGGAAGCGGAACAGCGGAGCGACCGGGCCGAAGGTCTCCTCGCGCGCAAATTTCATGTCGCTGGTGGCCTCGGTCACGATCGTCGCCTCGAAGAACGTGCCGCCCAGCGCGTGCGGCCTGCCACCCAGCGTAATCTTGCCGCCCTTGGCGCGGGCGTCGGCGATGTGTTCCTGCACCTTGGCGAGCGCCGCGGCGTCGATGAGCGGACCCAGGTCGGTCGGCCCCTTGAGTCCATCGCCTACTTTGAGCGCGCCGACCGCCTGGCGCAGGCGCGCGGCAAACTCGTCGTACACCTCTTGCTGCACCAGCAGGCGGTTGGCGCAGACGCAGGTCTGGCCGGTGTTGCGGTACTTGCTGGTGAGCGCGCCCTGCACCGCCGCATCGAGATCGGCATCGGCGAACACGATGAAGGGCGCATTGCCGCCGAGTTCCATCGACAGCTTCTTGAGTGTGGGCGCACTCTGCGCCATCAGCACCCGGCCGACTTCCGTCGAGCCGGTGAAGGTCAGTTTGCGGACCTGCGGATTACTGGTCAGTTCCGCCCCGATGGCGCGCGCGCTGCCGGTGATGACATTGATGACGCCGGCGGGCACGCCCGCGCGTGCGGCCAGTTCCGCCATCGCGAGTGCCGACAGGGGAGTCTGGCCGGCCGGCTTGACGATGAAGGTGCAGCCGGCGGCGAGCGCCGGTGCGGCCTTGCGGGCAATCATCGCCGACGGGAAATTCCACGGCGTGATGGCCGCGACCACGCCGACGGGTTGGCGCAGCACCACGATGCGCTTGTCGGCCTGGTGACCGGGGATGATTTCCCCGTAGACGCGGCGCGCCTCTTCGGCAAACCACTCGATGTAGGCGGCGGCATAGGCGATCTCGCCCATGGCCTCGGCCAGCGGCTTGCCCTGCTCGGCGGTCATCAGGGTCGCCAGGTCCTGCTGGTTTGCCATCATCAGCTCGAACCAGCGCCGCAGGATCACGGCGCGCTGCTTCGCGGTCTGCGCGGCCCAGCCGGGAAAGGCCGCCGCCGCCGCACTGATGGCGGTGCGCGTGGCCGCGCCGTCCAGCTGCGGCACGGTGCCCAGCGTCGCACCGGTGGCGGGATTGGTGACGGCGAGGGTGCCGCCGTCCGCGGCATCGAGCCAGCGTCCACCGACGTAGCACTGGCTGCGCAGCAGCTTCGGATCGGTCAATTGCATGGTCTTCAGCCTATGTGCTGCCTGAGGAAATCCTGGGTGCGCTCCCAGGCGAGCGCCGCGCTCGCCGCATCGTAGCCGGCGCGGGCGCTGCAGTTGAAGCCGTGATCGGCAGGATAGAGGTAATAGTGGCCCTCCGGGTAGGCCGCGCGCACCGGCTCGAGCTGGGCCGCGGGGATCGAGGCGTCGTGCGCCCCGAAATGAAACAGCATCGGACAGGCCGGCACGCGATCGAGCTTCTCCCACAGGCGGCTGGCGTAGTAGCCGACCGCCGCCTGCACGGGCAGCGTGCCGGCGCCGATCCAGGCCAGCTGTCCGCCCCAGCAATAGCCTACCAGCGCGACGCGGCCGGCGTGGTGCACCACATTGACCGCGGCCGAGACATCGAGCATGGCCTTGGCTTCGTCGAGCTGCAGCCTGTAACCGCGCGCCCGCTCGATCTCCTGCGCTCCGTAACCGAGCTCGAGGTTGCGCCCGATGCGATCGTAGAGTGCCGGGGCCATGGTCAGGTATCCGGCGGCGGCGAACTGCTGGCACACCGAGCGGATGTGTTCATTGACGCCGAAAATCTCCTGCAGGATGACCACCGCGCCGCGCGGCGTACCGGCGGCGGGCGCGAGGTAGGCGGCAAACTGGTGCCCGTCGCGGGCCATCAGTGTTTCCCAGCGCGCCGTCGCCTGCGATTTCATCAGCGGCCCAGCCAGGCGTCGGCCTCGATCTCCACCAGCATTTCCGGGGCAATCAGGCGGCTGACCTCGACCATGGAAGTGGCTGGGCGGATCTCGCCGAACACGGCGCCGTGCGCGCGGCCGATGGCCTCCCAGTCTGCGATGTTGAGGACGTAGATGCGCGTGCGCACCACCTGCGCCAGCGTGGCGCCCGCCTTTTGCAGGGCCGTCTCGATGTTCTTCAGGGTCTGGCGCGTCTGGGCCGCGGCGTCATTGCGGCCCACGAGCGCTCCGTCGGCGCCCGTCGCGGTGGTGCCCGAGACGTGCACGTAGTCACCCGCGCGCACCGCGCGCGAATAACCGACGATCGGTTCCCAGGCCGTGCCGGAGGCGATGTTCTGGCGTGGCATCAGGCCCGCTCGACGATGGCGGTGACGCCCATGCCGCCCGCCGTGCACACCGAGATCAGCCCGCGCCGCGCGCCCGTATCGTTGGCGAGGAGCTTGGCGAGCGCGGCGAGAATGCGACCGCCGGTCGCGGCAAAGGGGTGGCCGAGGGCGACACTGCCGCCCTTGACGTTGATCCTGCGTGGCTCGATGGCGCCCAGCGCTGCGCTGCGCCCGAGCCTTTCGCGGCAGAACTCGGGTGATTCCCAGGCCTTCAGCGTGCACAGCATCTGCGCCGCGAAGGCTTCGTGCAGCTCGTAGTAGTCGAAATCCTGGAGCGCGAGCTGCGTGTCGCTGAGCATGGCGGAGGCCGCGTAGGCCGGCGCCATCAGCAGGCCCTCGTGGCCGGAGGCAAAATCGACCGCCCAGCTCTTGCCGGCACGCAGATAGGCGAGCACCGGGAGCTTGCGCGCCCGCGCCCAGTCCTCCGAGGCGAGCAGCACGGCGGCCGCACCATCGGTCAGCGGCGTGCTGTTGCCGGCGGTCATCGTCCCCTTGCCGTCGGTGCGAAATACCGGGCGCAGGGTCGCCAGCTTCTCCACCGTGGTATCGGCCCGGACATTGTTGTCGCGCTGCAAGCCGGCGTGCGGTACGACCAGGTCCCCGTAAAAGCCTTCCTTCCAGGCCGCCGCCGCCTTCACGTGGCTTTCGAAGGCCGCGCGGTCCTGCTCGGCGCGGGAAATATTCCAGGTGCTGACCATCAGCTCACAGGCCTGCCCCATCGACAGTCCGGTGCGCGGTTCGATCACCTCCGGCATGGTGGGCTTCAGGTCGCGCGGCCGCAGCCCGAACCAGGGTGTGAGGCGCTGTCCGAAGCTGCGGCCACGGTAGCTGCGGAGCAGGATCTTGCGGTACGAATCCGGAAAGACGACCGGCGGATCGCTGACCGTGTCGACGCCGCAACCGATGCCCGCATCGATCTGCCCCAGGGCAATCTTGTTGGCGATGAGGATCGCCGCCTCGAGCCCGGTCCCGCAGGCGCGCTGGATGTCCAGCCCCGGAGTCTGCGCATCGAGCTCGGTCGACATCAGCGATTCGCGCACCAGGTTGAAATCCCGGGAATGCTTGATGACCGCCCCGCCGATCACATCGCCCAGGCGCTCCCCGCGCAGCCGGAAGCGCTCGACCAGCCCGCGCAGCGTGGCGGTGAGCAGGTCCTGGTTGCTCTGGTCGGCGTAGGCGCCGTGGGAGCGGGCGAAGGGGATGCGGATGCCCCCGACAATGGCGACACGCCGGGGCGCAGTACCGATGAGCATGGTGGCCTCCTTGAGGAAAGCACCCGCGCCGGCCGCGGCGCAGGTCGCGTAGGATGCCAGCTTGCGGCCGGTTCTGCACGGGGCCGGCGGGCCGCCACGCCGGGGCCCGCGGTTTGCCGAAGCCCTGCGCCGCCGGGCAAGATGCCCAGCTCCTTATCAGGGGTCGGCGCGGATGTCAGGGACTTGAGGTGCCGGGCGGCACCAGAGGGAGCAACGGGATGGCGCGTGTGGCGGTAGACCGCCTCTTTGAGCGACGCCTCGCCGCGCTGGTCAACAGCCGCGAGCAGGGTGCGCTGGCCGGCGGCCGCCGCGGGCTGGAACGCGAGGGGCTGCGCGTCACGCAGGCGGGGCGCGTGTCCGCGCGTCCCCATCCGCGTGCGCTGGGCTCGGCGCTGTGCAACCCGCACATCACCACCGACTTTTCCGAGGCACTGCTCGAGCTGGTCTCGCCGACCTTCGCGGACAATGCGGCCCTGCTGAAATACCTGGGTGACCTGCACCACTTCGTCGCCCGGTTCCTGGGCGATGAGCTGCTGTGGGCCGGTTCCATGCCCGGGGAAATCGCCAGCGAGGCCGAGGTGCCGATCGCGGACTACGGGCGCTCGCACCGCGGGAAGTTCAAGGAGGTGTACCGGCGGGGACTGCAGACGCGTTATGGCGCGATGATGCAGGCGATCGCGGGTGCGCACTTCAACTACTCCTTCCGCGCGGAGTTCTGGCCGCTGTGGGCCGAGCTGCTGGAAGCGCGGCAGGCCGACACGGATTTCATCTCGGCGCGCTATTTTGACCTGCTGCGCAACTACCGGCGCCACGGCTGGCTGGCCCTCTACCTGTTCGGCGTGTCGCCTGCCATGTGCGCCAGCTTCATGCAGGGACGGGAGGATCCGGAACTGCGGCCGCTGGGCGCTGCGACCCTGCACCTGCCGCACGCGACCTCGCTGCGCATGAGCGACCTGGGTTACCGCAACCGCAACCAGGCCGCCGTCAACGTCTCGGTTAACGCGCTCAGCGAGTACCTGCACGACATCAGCACCGCGACGCACACCGTGCATCCGCCCTTTGCCGCGCTCGGTGTCCGCGTGGCCGGCGAGTACCGGCAGCTCAACGCCAGCATCCTGCAGATCGAGAACGAGTACTACAGCAACATCCGGCCTAAGCGCACGCCCCGCGTGCTCGAGAGCACCGGCCGCGCGCTCGCGCGCGCCGGGGTCGAGTACGTCGAGTTGCGCGCGCTGGACCTGTGCATCTACGAGCCGATCGGGATCTGCGCCGACGAGATGCACTTCATGGAGGCCTTCGCGGCACTGTGCCTGATGCGCGGCAGCGAGCCCCTCGGCGCCTCTGAGCAGGAGCAGCTCGACCGCAACCACCTGCTGGTGGCGCGGCGCGGGCGCGAGCCGGGCCTCAGGCTCGAGCGCGCCGGCAGTGCGGTGCTCCTGAAGGACTGGGCGGCCGCGCTTCTCGATGAGCTCACGGGCGTGTGCGAACTGCTCGATGCCGGTGATCCGGCGCGCCCCTACGGCCAGGCCCTGCTGCGCCAGGGCGACAAGCTGGCCGAGCCTGCGCTCACGCCCTCGGCGCGCCTGCTGCGCGAGTTGCACCAGGCGGGCGTCGGCTACGCCGAGTACACGCGCCAGCTGTCGGCGCAGCACCGCGCGCGAATGCTGGATCCGGCCGGTCACGATGCGCTGGCGCTGGCGGGATTCTCGGCCGAGGCGGCCGAATCGCTCCACGAGCAGGAACTGCAGGAGGCGGCGGACCGCGGCAGCTTCGAGGAGTACCTGGCGCGTGCCCTGGGCCCGGGTTTTGCATGAGCACTGCGCCATGACGCCGCCCTTCCGCCGGATACTGATCGCCAATCGCGGCGAGATCGCGATTCGGGTCATGCGCGCCGCCAACGAGCTGGGCGCCGCCACTGTGGCGATCTATTCGCAGGAGGATCGCGTCTCGCTCCATCGCACCAAAGCCGACGAGGCCTACCTGGTGGGCGAGGGCAAGGGGGCGCTCCAGGCCTACCTCGACATCGAGGAAATCATCGCCATCGCGCTGCAGGCCCGGGCGGAGGCGATACACCCGGGCTACGGATTCCTGTCCGAGAGTCCTGATTTCGCCGCCGCCTGTGCGCGCGCCGGCGTCGTCTTCATCGGCCCGCAGCCGGAAACTATGCGCACCCTCGGCAACAAGCTCGCGGCGCGCAATCTCGCCGCCGCGGCCGGCGTGCCGGTGATGCCGGCGACGCCGCCCCTGCCCGCGCAATTCAGCCAGTGCGCGCCGCTCGCCGCGGCGGTGGGCTATCCGCTCATGCTCAAGGCCAGCTGGGGCGGCGGCGGGCGTGGCATGCGCGTCGTCGAGAGCGAGGCGCAACTGGCCGAGGCGTTGCCGCTGGCGCGCGCCGAGGCCCGCGCGGCGTTCGGGAACGATGAGGTCTACCTGGAAAAACTGGTGCGCCATGCGCGGCACGTCGAGGTGCAGATCCTGGGCGACAGCCACGGCGGCCTGGTGCACCTGTTCGAGCGCGATTGCACCGTGCAGCGGCGCAACCAGAAAGTGGTCGAGCGCGCGCCGGCGGCATTCCTGGACGAGGCGCAGCGCGCGCAGCTGTGCACCGCGGCGCTCAGGATCGGCCGCGCCGCCCGCTATTGCAATGCCGGCACGGTCGAGTTCCTGCAGGACGCCGCCACCGGGCAGTTCTACTTCATCGAGGTCAATCCGCGCATCCAGGTCGAGCACACCGTCACCGAAATGGTCACGGGAATCGACCTGGTCAAGGCGCAGATCCGCATCGCCGCCGGGGCGCGCATCGGCGAGAGTGGCAGTGGGGTGCCGCGGCAGGAGGACATCCATTTGGGCGCGCACGCCCTGCAGTGCCGCGTGACCACCGAAGACCCCGAGAACCATTTCGTGCCCGACTACGGCCGGCTCACGGCCTACCGGAGCCCGGCCGGTTTCGGCGTGCGGCTCGACGCCGGTACCGCCTACGCCGGCGCGGTGATCACGCGATCCTACGATTCGCTGCTGGTGAAGGTCACGACCTGGGCGCCGACGCCGGAGGAGGCGATCGCGCGCATGCATCGCGCCCTGTGGGAGTTCCGCATCCGCGGCGTCGTCACGAACCTGCGGTTTCTCGACCAGGTGATCACGCACCCGAAATTCGTCCACGGGGACTACACCACGCGCTTCATTGACGAGACCCCCGAGCTGTTCGTGGCCCCGAAGCGCCGCGACCGCGCTACCCGCCTCCTGAGCTTCCTGGCCGAGACCGTGGTCAACGGCAACCCCGCGGTGCGCGGCCGGCCCGCGCCGGAGCGCGTGGTGACGCCCCGGCTCCCGCGCCTTGCCCCGCTCCCGCCCCCGGCGGGCACCAAGCAGAAGTTCGACGAGCTCGGCCCCGAGCGCTTTGCACGCTGGATGCTGGAGCAGCAGCGCGTGCTGGTCACCGACACCACGATGCGCGATGCGCACCAATCGCTCCTGGCGACGCGCCTGCGCAGCTTCGACATGCTGCGCATCGCACCCCATTACGCCCAGCTCCTGCCGCAGCTGTTCTCGATGGAATGCTGGGGCGGGGCCACCTTTGATGTGGCGCTGCGTTTTCTCAAGGAGGACCCCTGGGAGCGGCTCGAACGGCTGCGCGAGGCGATGCCGAACCTGCTGCTGCAGATGCTGCTGCGTTCGGCCAACGCCGTCGGCTATACCAATTACCCCGACAACACGCTGCGCTTCTTCGTGCGGCAGGCCGCGGCCACGGGCATTGACGTATTCCGCATCTTCGATTCACTCAACTGGGTCGAGAACATGCGGGTCGCGATCGACGCGGTGCTGGAGTCCGGCAAGCTCTGCGAGGCGGCCATCTGCTACACCGGCAACCTGGCCAATCCGCACGAGCGCAAGTACACGCTCGATTACTACCTGCAGCTGGCGCGCGCGCTGAAGGCCGCCGGCACGCACGTCATCGGCATCAAGGACATGGCGGGGCTGTGCCAGCCGCAGAGCACCTACACGCTGGTCAGGGCGCTCAAGGAGGACAGCGGGCTGCCGGTGCATTTTCACACCCACGACACCAGCGGCATCGGGGCCGCCAGCGTGTTCGCGGCGGTTGCGGCGGGTGCCGACGCCATCGACGCGGCGATGGACGCCATGAGCGGCCTCACCTCCCAGCCGAACCTCGGTTCCATCGCCACGGCGCTGCGCTACGGCGAGCGCGATCCGCAACTCGATCCGGCCAGCTTGCGGCTGATTTCCCATTACTGGGAACAGGTGCGCGCCTACTATGCGGCCTTCGAGAGCGATATCCGCTCCGGCACCTCCGATGTCTACGTGCACGGCATGCCCGGCGGCCAGTACACGAACCTGCGCGAGCAGGCGCGCGGGCTGGGCATCGACGACACGCGCTGGCCAGAAGTGGCGCAGGCCTACGCCGATGTCAACGAGCTGTTCGGCGACATCATCAAGGTGACGCCCACTTCGAAGGTGGTCGGCGACCTGGCGATGTTCATGGTCAGCAGCGGCCTGAGCCGCGCCGAGGTCCTGGATCCGGACAATGCCGTGGCATTCCCGTCCTCGGTCGAGCAGTTCTTCCACGGCGATCTGGGCCAGCCCCACGGCGGCTTCCCGCCCGCGCTGCAGGCGAAGGTGCTCAAGGGCCGCCCGCCGTTGACGAGGCGGCCCGGCGAGGCGCTGCCGCCCGCCGACCTCGCCGCGCTGCGCCTGACCGCACAGGCCGGCGTTGGGCACGAGCTCAACGAGCGGCAGTTTGCTTCCTACCTGATGTACCCGCAGGTCTACAGCGAGTACGACGCCGATCGCCGGCGCTTTGGCGACGTCGCGCAGCTGCCGACCATGGCCTTCTTCTACGGGATGGAGCCGGGCCAGGAAATCGGCATCGACCTGGAGCGCGGCAAATCGCTGATCGTGCGCTACGTGACGCGCAGCGAGCCGCACGAGGATGGCACGCGCACGGTGTTCTTCGAACTCAACGGCCAGCCGCGCGCGGTGCGCGTCCTGGATCGCACGGCGACGCCGACGCGCGCGCCACAGCGCAAGATCGAGGCCGGCAACCCGCACCACATCGGCGCGCCCATGCCGGGCACCGTGGCGACGGTCGCCGTCGCGGTCGGGCAGAAAATCGCGCGGGGCGATGTCGTCGTGACACTCGAGGCGATGAAGATGCAGGCGGCGGTGCGCGCCGAGATCGACGGTGTGGTGAGCGAGGTACTGGTGCGCGTGTCGACCCAGGTGGAGGCGAAGGACCTGCTGGTGGTGCTGGCCTGAGGGGGCAGGCCGCCGGGCGGCCACCCGCGCGGCCTATTTGTCGTAGCGGATCGCCAGCTGCAGCTGCCGTTCGCGCTGGTAGGGCAGCTCGCCGGTGAACACGCGCTGTGCCACGCTGCTGTCGACCTGGATGCCTTCCAGCACCGCAGTCCAGTGCTCGCTCAAGGCCCGTTCGCCGGCCAGCGTCCAGGCATGGCCGTCGTCTCCCAGGTAGAAGCCGATGTACTGGATGAAGTTGCTGGCGGTCTGCTGGCTGGTGAACCGATCGTAGCGCGCGGCATAGCGCATCGGGCCGTGCTTCCAGCTGGCCAGCAGGAATTCCGAGTTGAAGCTCCAGGCATTGGTGGGCAGGCCGATGTCGTCGTAGGTGCGTCCGTGCAGCCATTGGGTGATCAGCGTCCAGTCGGTGGTCGGCGTCCAGCGCAGCCCCAAGCTCTCGAAGAAAGTGTCCCAGGGGTCATCCCCGATGGTCGGATTGTCGGGCCCGAGCTTGGCGCGATTGTCGTAGTGCAGCAATCTCGCTTCCAGCAAACCGCGATAGTTGGCGGTGGCGCCCACGTAGTAGCCGGCGCGCTTGTCCAGATCGTCATAGAACAGGGTGTTCGCGGACAGCGGCTGGCCGCCGTTGGCGAAGCGGCCGAACAGCGAGCTCTGGCGGTCATGCAGACCCCAGCCGCGCGAGGCCAGCACCGTGCCCGCGGTATCGTTCCAGCCGAAAGCGGCGGCGTTGAAGGTCAGGTCGAAGGCGTGGCCTCTGCTGCGCCCCAGCAATTCGAGGCTGTATTCGGCGCCGATGGTGCGCAGTTCCTCGCCGACCCAGGTGTTGATGGCCGAGAAGGACAGCGTGTAGGGCGAGCGCCAGCCGCGCATGCGATTCTCGAGCGAGATCTCGGGATAGAAGGCGCCGACCTTCAGGCGCGAGCGCCAGTCCGAGGAGGGAATCGGCCGCCACTCGGCGTACAGCTCGTTAAGATCGATCGGATTGACGTCGTGGTCACCATAGGCGGCCGCCTCGGCGGTGAGGCGCAGGGTCTGGGTCAGATCGACCCGGTACCCCACCCGCAGGTAACCGAGACGCAGCCCGTCATCCGTGGCGTCGTAGCGGAGCTTGCCGAGCCCGCCTTCGAGGCGCGAATCAGTCGCATTGCTGTTCACGGCGCGGAGGTCGACGCTGAGGTCGAGCTCATAGGCGTTGCCCGCCCCTGCCAGGAGCAGCGCGGCAACCGCGCAGGCGCCGATCAGTAGTCTTCCCATTTCTTGTCTGCTCCGTGGTTAAGCGATGGCGGGCGCAGCGGCCGGCTGAGGCGGAAGTTCGCGACTCCGGTCGCGCCCTCGGCGAGATTCAGATGCGCCTGCAGCTCGGGGCCCGACTCGTCGAGCAGCGCGTGCCACACGCGCAGGGTGTATTCTCCGGGGACAAGATCACGCAGCTGCAAAGTGCCGTCCGCGCCGGTGCGCCCAAACCAGGGTGAATCGGTGACATAGATGTAGCCGAGCATGCTGTCGTGGATGTTGCAGCCGAGGGTCACCAACCCGGGTTTGTCGAACACCACCGGGGCGTGCGCCTTGCCGGCGTAGAGCGCGAGCTGAAAGGTCTTCGCGGGGGAAAAGGAATAAACCTGGTGGTGCACCTGGTCGCTGTTGGGGAAATCCACGGCCGTGCCGGTCTGCACGACCATCGCACCCGGCACGAACATCAGGTTGCGCTGGTCCATGACGTCCTTCAGCCCCGTGCGCGGCGGCGGGCTGCCTTTCTGCGGTTCGGCAATGATGATCGCGTCCTGGACCGGTGTGCCGGCGGCGCTCAGGACCGTGACCGAAAGCGCCGATGCGGCATACACGGGTCCCGTCACGGCCAGAACCGTGCATGCCGTCACACATGTGGCGAGGAATGCGCCCCTACTATCCATATTCAGGTCGATTAGAGCGCCTAACTTTGACCAGCTTCAAGAACCGACTGCTCATTCTGATCGTCTCCCTGATGGCGCTGGCACAGGGTGTGACGATCGTTCTGGCGTTGGCCTCGATCCGCGATGCGGTGCGCGCCGCTTCCGCCCGCCAGCTCACCGCCACGCGCGCCATGCTCGACAGCACCTTCGCGGAGCGCGCCCGCTTGCTGCGCGCCTCGGCCGACGTGCTGGTCGCAGACTTCGCCTTTCGCGAGGTGATCGCAACGGCCGACCGGGCCACGATGCAGTCGGCGCTCAATAATCACGCCGGCCGCGTGGGTGCCGATCTGGCGGTGCTCTACGCGCCCGATGGCCACGTGCTCGCGGCGACCACCCCGGCGCTCGCGCGCCAGGCCAGTGCCGGCCTGCATCTGCCCGAGCCCGGTTCCACCGCGCCCTTCGCGGTCGTCGGCGGCCGCCCCTACCAGATCGTGTTCGCACCGCTCCGTGCACCGGAGATCATCGCCTGGGTCGCGCTCGGCTTTGAGCTCGACCAGACGCTCGCCGAGAAGCTCGCGGCGCTCGCCGGTACCGATGTGAGTTTCATCTACCACGAGCCGGGCTCCTTCAACGGCTACACCTCGACGCTCGAACCGGCGACGGCGGGCGAACTGGCGGTGCTCAGCCTGCGCCGGCCGGGCGCAAGTACGCCCGAACTGATGACGCTGAACGAGCAGGAGTTCCTCAGCTTGAGCGCGCCGCTCCGGACCCAGGCCGGTGGCCTGCAGCTGGTGGTGCAGCGCTCCCAGGCGGCCGCCATGGCGCAGTTCCGCGAAATGCGCTTTGCACTGCTGCTCATCGGTGGCGCGGCGCTGCTGTGCGCGATCCTCGTCGCCTGGCTCGCCGGCCGCAGTGCGGTGCGGCCGCTGGGCGTGCTGGTCAACGCCGCGAGCCAGATCGAGCGCGGCTACTACTCCAATCACATCCAGGTGCAGGGGGCCGAGGAATTCCAGCAGCTCGCCGGCACCTTCAATTCGATGCAGGAGGGCATACGTGAGCGCGAGGCGCGCATCCTGCGCCAGGCAAACTACGACACGCTGACCACGCTACTCAATCGCGAGGGCCTGCGCCAGCGCCTGGCGACGCTGGGGCACAGCGGGGCCTGCAGCGTGGCGCTGCTCGACGTGCATCGCTTTCGCGACATCAATGCCTCGGTCGGCCACCAGGCCGGCGATCAGCTGCTGCAGGCGCTCGCGGCGCGCCTCAGCCAGCTGTGCAGCGCGCAGCTGCCCTGCGCGCGCGTCGGTGCCGACCAGTTCGTGGTCGTCGCTGCGCTCCGCGACAGCGAGCTGCTGCACCGCGTCCTGGTGATGGCCGATGAGCTGCGCCGCGGCGTCGAGCTGGGAAGCCTGCGCCTGAGTGTCGACGTGCGCGCCGGCATCAGCGAATGGCGTGAGCCGCGTGCGCCGGTCGAGGATCTGCTGCGCCAGGCGGACGTGGCCCTGCTGCAGGCCAAGGAGCAGTCCACCGTGGGCGTGGTCTACCAGCCCTCGCATGATGCCGAACATCGCCGGCGCGTGCTGCTGGTGGCCGAATTACGCCGGGCGCTGGCCAGCGAAGGACTCTCGCTCCATTACCAGCCGCTGGTGAACATGACCGACCGCGTGACCGTGGGGTTCGAGGCCCTGCTGCGCTGGACGCACCCGACCCTCGGCAGCATCTCTCCGGCGGAATTCGTGCCGCTCGCCGAACGCGCCTCGGTGCTGCCGGACCTGTCGCGCTGGGTGCTGGATACCGCCATCGCCCAGCTGGGCCAATGGCAGCGCGCCGGGTTGAATATTGACGTTGCCATCAATCTTTCGGCGGCTGATTTCGCCGACGGCGGCCTGCCGGCGCGCGTGCTGGCGCTGCTGCGCGAACACGAGGTGCCGGCGACCCGCCTGATGCTCGAGCTCACCGAGAGCGCGATCATGCACGAGCCGCAACTGGCCGCGCAGGTGATGCAGCAGCTGCGCACGGCCGGCGTGCGTTTCGCGATCGACGATTTTGGCACCGGCCATTCCAGCCTCGCGCAACTGCATGCGCTGCCGGTCGATGAGCTCAAGATCGACCGGGGCTTCGTCATGAACCTGGACCGTACGGCCAGCAACCTGGCCATCGTTCGCAGCACGATCGAACTGGGCCACAGCCTGGGGCTGAAGGTGCTCGCCGAGGGTGTCGAGACCCCCGAAGTGTGGGCCTCGCTGCTGCGCCTGGGCTGCGACCTGGCGCAGGGCTACTTCATCAGCCGGCCCATGCCCGCCGCCTCGGTGCCGAACTGGGCCCGCACGCAATCGGAACAGTTCACCCGCGCGGTCACCGTCGCCGAAGAAACCGGGCGCCTCGCCAGTATTCGCGGCCGCAGCGGCTAAGGCCCCCCACCCTCGCACCATCGGTGGGCAGCGCTCCCCCGGGTGCGCGCTGCTTTGGTGCCCCGCGGCCCGCAACCCGCCACCCAGGGCCGCCCCGCATGGCACGAAAGCTGCAATTCCCAGTGGCCGGGAGACCGGTCCCCTAGGGTCGCGGAGGCGGGAGTATTCGCATGAAACTGGTTAGTGCAATCATCAAACCCTTCAAGCTGGACGACGTGCGCGCGGCCCTGTCCGAGATTGGCGTGTCGGGCATGACCGTCACGGAGGTCAAGGGGTTTGGCCGCCAGCGCGGCCATACCGAGCTGTACCGCGGCGCGGAATACGTCATCGACTTCGTGCCCAAGACCAGGGTGGAAGTGGCGGTGAAGAGCGATCTGGTGGAGCGCGTCGTCGAGGCGATCGTCAAGGCCGCCAAGACCGGCAAGGTCGGGGACGGCAAGATATTCGTCACCGCGATCGAGCGCGCGATCCGAATCCGCACCGGCGAGACCGACGATGCCGCGATCTAGCCGGGTTCCACCAGGTGCAGCGCGCGCGTCGTGCGGCTGATGCCCAGCGCGCCGCTGCGCACCACTTCCAGCAGCTCGCCGTGGGTGGCCACTTCGCGCATGAAGCCATTGACGTCCGCCTCGCTCCCGAGCAGCTCGACGATGAAACTCTCGGTCGAAGGATCGAGCACCCGGCCGCCCGTGCGGACCACGTAGCCGCGCAGGGCGTCGCGCTTCACCGGTGCGACGCGCAGCTTGGCCAGCACCAGCTCGCGCTCCAGGTGCTCACCCCGGGTCATGTCGTCGATCCGGACCACGTCGATGAGCTTGTTGAGCTGGTTGGTGATCTGCAGGATCACCGCATCCGAGCCGGTCGTCACCAGCGTCAGGCGCGAGACGGTGGGGTCGTCGGTCGCCGCGACCGAAAGCGATTCGATGTTGTAGCCGCGGCTGGAGAACATGCCGGCGACGCGCGCCAGCGCACCCGCCTCGTTCTGCAGCAGAATGCCGATGATGTGTCGCATGCCGTGGAGCTGCCGAATCCGGTCCGGTGGCTGGAGGGAAGCAGAATAACTGAGTTTTGTGGCGACTGGCTGAACTGATAGGCTTTCCGCCGTGACCGACCCGGCCAACCAGGCGAACCCCGTGGCGCACGCGCGTGCCGGCCAGGCCATGAGCGGCGCCGAAATGATCATGCAGGTGCTGGCCGACGAGGGCGTCAGGGCCATATTCGGCTACGGTGGCGGCGCGATACTGCCCACCTATGATGCGGTGTTCATCTTTAATGAGGCGCAGCGGCGCAGCGGTGGCCGCGAGATCCCGCTGATCGTGCCGGCCAACGAGCAGGGCGCCGGGTTCATGGCCGCCGGCTACGCCCGCGCCAGCGGCCAGGTGGGCGTCTGCCTCGTGACCTCCGGTCCGGGCGCCACCAATACCGTCACCCCGGTGCGCGACTGCACCGCCGATTCGGTGCCGATCGTCGTGATCTGCGGGCAGGTACCGACGGCGGCGGTGGGGACCGACGCCTTCCAGGAGGCGCCGGTGGCGGCGCTCATGGGTCCGGTCGCCAAGCACGTGTTCCTGGTCACCGATCCGAAGCGGCTCGAGGCGACGATGCGCACCGCCTTCGAGATCGCGCGGACCGGTCGCCCCGGTCCGGTCGTGGTCGACATCCCCAAGGACGTCCAGAACTGGCAGGGCGTGTTCAGGGGCGAAGGCTTGCTGCCGCTGCCGGGCTTTCGCCGCCGCAGCGCCGAGCTCGCAGCGCGCACCTTAAGCGCGGAGCAGCGTGCCGCCTTTGTCGAGCTGCTGTCCGAATCGCAGCGGCCGCTGATCTACGCCGGCGGCGGAGTGATCAACGGCGGGGCCTCCCCCGCGCTCACCGAATTCGCGGAAGCCCTGAACATCCCGGTCGTCACCACGCTCATGGGCATAGGCAGCATCGATACCACGCACCCGCTCGCGATGCACATGCTCGGAATGCACGGCGTGGCGGCGGCGAACTACGCCGTCGAGGACTGCGATTTCCTGATCGCGGTCGGTGCCCGCTTCGACGATCGGGTGGCGGGCGATCCGAAGAAGTTCGCGCGCGCGGCCCGCGCCATCGCGCACCTCGATGTCGACAGCTCCGAGATCAACAAGGTCAAGACGGCGCGCTGGAGCTACGTCGGACGGCTCCCCGATGCGCTGGACCAGCTGCGCGCCGCCGTGCAGAGCGCGGCGCGCCAGCGCGACTACGGCGCCTGGCACGCGCACCTTGGCGCGCTCCGGCACCGCTATGCGATGAACTACCAGCGCTCCGGCGAACTGGTGCAGCCCCACTATGTGATCGAGGAGATCAACCGCCATACGCGCGGCGAGGCGATCATCACCACCGGTGTCGGCCAGCACCAGATGTGGGCGGCGCAGATGTTCGATTTCCGCGGCCCGCGCCACTGGCTCACCTCGGGAAGCATGGGCACGATGGGCTTCGGCCTGCCGGCAGCGATCGGCGCACAGGTGGCGAGCCCGGGCCGGCTGGTGATCGACATCGACGGCGATGCGAGCATCCGTATGAACTTCGGCGAGCTCGAGACGGTGACCACCTACGACCTGCCGGTGAAGATCGTGGTGCTCAACAATTTCGGCGACGGCATGGTCAAGCAGTGGCAGAAGCTGTTCTTCAAGGGCCGCCTGTCCGGCAGTGACAAATCGCTGCACAAGAAGGATTTCGTCAAGGCCGCCCAGGCGGACGGCTTTGCCTATGCCCGCCGGCTCGATCGCCGGCAGGACGTACCCGCCGTGATCGCCGAGTTCCTCGCCTTCAAGGGGCCCGCCTTCCTCGAGGTGATCATCGATCCGGACGCCGGTGTCTATCCGATGGTCGGCCCTGGACAGGGGTACGACGCGATGATCACCGGGGAATTCATTCCCTCGCGCGACCCGCAGGAAGCGGGCGCCATCGATCCCTCGAGTATGTTCTGAGGCGATTCGTGGAGCCAGGGGCATGAGTACCAACAGGCATCCGCAGGCGACGCCAGCGCCGCGCTCGCTGTTCCGCTATGAGCACATCTCGGAGCCGGTCGCGCAGCTGCCGCTATACCTGCGGCGCCAGCTGCGCAGCATCGCCATCGGGCTCCTCTTCATTGCCGTCGCCCTGATTGCCGGCATGATCGGGTACCACGACGTCGTCGGGCTGTCCTGGGTCGACGCCTTCGAGAACGCGGCGATGATCCTCTCCGGAATGGGTCCCCTGGCTTCGCCGGCCACGGTGGCGGGCAAGATATTCGCCGGCAGCTACGCGCTGTTCTCCGGCATTGCGGTGCTGGCCATCGCCGGCGTGATCGCCGCGCCGCTCGTGCATCGCTTTCTGCATCGCCTGCACGCGGACCCGGGAGGGGGTACTTGAGGCCGCCGGCGCGCCTGGCGCGCAGCTACTTCAATTGCCGGTTCGGACAGCTGCACGTGCACCAGGCGATTCCGCCTGGTGGCGGCTTCGACGAGGCTACGGCGCTCCTGTGCCTGCCCGGCGAGCGCGGTGACGGCCGCTTTTTCCACGCGCTCCTCGGGCCGCTCGGGGCCGACCGCTCCATCTACGCCGTGGACCTGCCGGGCCACGGCAATTCCGATGCGCCCACCGCCGCCGGCGGCGCCGAGCCGAACGCCCTGGCGATGGTCGACCTGCTCGATACCCTGCACCAGCGGCGCGTGGATGTGCTCGCGCATGGCGCGGGAGGCGACACGGCACTCGCGCTGGCCGGACTGCGCGGCGGCGCCTTGCTGCGCCGCCTGGTGCTGTCGGCGCCCGCCGCGCCGGCGCTGCAGCGCGCGCGTGCGCTGCGGCTGGATATCCGGGAACTGCCGCTCGCCACGGCCGAGGCCGAAGCGGTGAGCGCCACGACGGTCGCCCAGCGGCTGGCGGAGCTGATCGAGTTTCTCGGCTCCGCCGGCGGCGGCCGCTGACCCAATACCTTAAGATTGGGGCCCCATGAGCGACGATTATCTCCAGCGCATCCTGCAGGCCAAGGTCTACGACGTGGCGATCGAATCTCCGCTGGATCACGCGCCGCGGCTGTCGCGCCGGCTCGGGCACGAGCTGCGCTTCAAGCGCGAAGACCTGCAGCCCGTGTTCTCCTTCAAACTGCGCGGCGCGTACAACAAGCTGGCTCACCTGGGAGCCACCGTGGCCGCTCGCGGCGTGATCTGCGCCTCGGCGGGCAATCACGGGCAGGGCGTGGCCCTGGCCGCGCAGCGGCGCGGGGTGCGGGCGGTGATCGTGATGCCGCAGACCACGCCGGCGATCAAGATCCAGGCGGTGGCCAGCCTCGGCGGCGAGGTCGTCCTGCACGGCGAGATCTACGACGCGGCCTGCGAGCACGCGCTGGTGCTGGCACGCGATCAGGGCCTGGCCTTCGTGCATCCCTTCGACGATCCGGACGTGATCGCCGGGCAGGGCACGATCGGCATGGAAATCGCCCGCCAGACGGGCGGTGAGCTCGACGCGATCTTCGTGCCGGTCGGCGGGGGCGGGCTGATCGCCGGCATCGGCGCCTTCATCAAGCAGCTGTTTCCGCGCGTTCGGATCGTGGGCGTCGAGCCCGCGGACGCCGCCGCCATGTTCGAATCGCTGCGCGCCGGAAAGCGCGTCACGCTCGAGCGGGTCGGCCTGTTTGCCGACGGCGTCGCGGTGCGGCGCGTGGGCGAGGAGACCTTTGCGCTGGCGCGCCGCTACGTCGATGAGGTGGTGCTGGTCGACACCGACGAGATCTGCGCCGCGATCCAGGATGTGTTCGAGGATACGCGCGCCATTCTCGAGCCGGCCGGGGCGCTCGCGGTCGCCGGCCTGAAGCGCTACGTCGCCCGCGGGGCGCCCGCCGGCCAGCGCTACGTGGCGATCTGCAGCGGCGCCAACATGAATTTCGACCGGCTGCGGCATATCGCGGAGCGCGCCGACATCGGCGCCGGCCGCGAGGTGCTGCTCGCCGTGGACATTCCGGAGCAGCCCGGGAGTTTTCTGCGCTTCTGCGGCGCCCTTGGCCAGCACAGCGTCACCGAATTCAACTACCGCTACCAGGGCGCGGAGCGCGCGCGCCTGTTCGTGGGATTCGGGCTCGACGCGGGCCAGGAGGATGCCGCCGCGGTGATCGCGCGGCTGCGCGCGGCCGGTTACGGCGTCGTCGACATGAGCGCCAATGAGACGGCGAAACTGCACGTGCGCTTCATGATCGGCGGCATCGGGCGCGAGCTGGCCAATGAACTCGTGTTCCGCTTCGAGTTCCCGGAACGTCCCGGTGCGCTGCTGCGCTTCCTGCAGGCGGTGGGCGCGGCCTGGAACATCAGCCTGTTTCATTATCGCAATCACGGCTCGGACTACGGCCGGGTGCTCGCCGGCATCCAGGTCCCGAAGGCCGAACGCCCGGATTTCCTGGGCCATCTGCAGGCCCTGGGTTATCCCTACACCGAGGAAACGGCGAACCCCGCCTACCGCAGCTTTCTGGCGGGGTGAGGCCAGGACCGGGCGCGCGGCTCGCACGCGATGGCACTTGCGCTTGAGCTGTATATCCGTACAGTAGCGCCATGGACCAGGCGCTCAAGGGTAGAGGTGTCGGCTCCAATCCGCCCGGGCGCTTTGCCCGGCGGACGGACCAGGCCGTCGACGACGGCTGGTACCAGGACTCCGTGCCCGACTCCATCGCCACCGAGGTGCGGGCGGAAGCCGCCCGCTCGATCATCACGCGCAACGAATCGCCGGACATTCCTTTTGAGCAGTCGATCAATCCCTATCGCGGCTGCGAGCATGGCTGCGTGTACTGCTACGCCCGCCCCAGCCACGCCTACGTTGATCTATCGCCCGGCATCGATTTCGAGACGAAGCTGTTCTACAAGGCCGACGCCGCGCAGCTGCTGCGCTCCGAACTGGCGCGCAAAGGGTATCGCTGCCAGCCCATCATGCTGGGCGCCAATACCGATCCCTACCAGCCCATCGAGAAGCGCTTGCGCGTCACGCACGCGATACTCGAGGTGCTGGCCCAGGCCCATCATCCGGTCATGGTCATCACCAAGGGCACGCTGATCCTGCGCGACCTCGATCTGCTGCAGGAGCTGGCGCGGCAGAACCTCGCCCGCGTGACCGTCAGCCTCACGACGCTCGACCCCGAGCTCAAGCGCACGCTGGAGCCGCGCGCCGCCTCGGCGCAGGGGCGGCTGCGGGTCATCAGCACCCTCACCGAGGCCGGGGTGCCGGTCGGCGTGCTGACGGCCCCGATGATTCCAGCCATCAACGACGCCGAGCTCGAGCGCCTGCTCGAAGCCGCGGCGCAGGCGGGCGCAAAGAACGCGGGCTACGTCCTGTTGCGCCTGCCCCATGAGGTGCGCCAGTTGTTTCGGGACTGGCTGGAGCAGCATCACCCGCTCCGCGCGGCGCACGTCATGTCGCTGATCAACCAGGCCCGTGGCGGGCGCGACAACGATCCACGCTTCGGAGTGCGCATGCGCGGGGAGGGGCCGTGGGCGGCGATGCTGCGCGAACGCTTCCGGCTGGCCTGCCGGCGCCTGGGTCTCAACAGCGCGCGCGCCGCCGAGCTGGACACCAAAGCCTTTCGCCCGCCCGGCGGCGGCGAACAGCTCGAATTCCTGCTGCCGGAGTGAATCGGCACTTAAGCAATCGGTGGCGGCGCGGGTTAAGCTGGCTGAAATATGCAATCGGGGACTCCGCGGGTGGCTCTGGTCGCCGGCGCCAACGGCATGGTAGGTCTGGCGCTGGTGCGCGCGCTCATCGCGGGCGGCGAATACGCACGCGTGATTGCCCTGACGCGCCGGCCGTTGCCGATCGAGTCGCCGCGGCTGGCCAATCGCATCATCCGCTTCGAGACGATGGAGGAGCAGTTGCGGGCGGTGGTCTGTGACGACGCCTTCTGCTGCCTCGGCACGACGCGGCGCGAAGCCGGCTCGGCGCAGGCGTTTCGCGCCGTCGATCACGACCTGGTGCTGCGCTTCGCGCGCTGGGCGCAGACCGCGGGCGCGAAGACGCTGGTCGTGGTCTCCTCGGTCGGTGCCGCACCAGAGTCGGGCAACCTCTACCTCCGGGTGAAAGGCGAGACCGAAGTGGAGCTCGAGACGCTACGGTTCCGCTCCCTCCATCTCATGCAGCCTTCGCTGCTGCTCGGCACGCGTCCCCAATGGCGCATGGCCGAAAGCGTGGGGAGGCTCGTGGCGCCGCTCCTCAATCCCCTGCTGCTTGGCCGCCATGCTCGCTGGCGGGCGATCAGCGCGAGCACGGTGGCCGCCGCCATGCGGGCCACCGCCCTGAGCGGACGCCCTGGAACCCACCGCCTCAGCTGGCGGGCCATGCAGTCGCTGGCGACCACGGGGAAAATGCCCTTGCGACTGTGACCGGCGTCCCATCCGGAGTGCGCCGCGCCGGCCAATTGTGATCTGGCACGCATAGCTAGTGGCTGGACTTTCGTTAAATTGGCTCAGGTTTTTCAGGCTCTTGCCACCTCATGCCGCTAGCCTTTGGTGTTCGTCCACGGTCGATGACCTGGCGTTTGACGCTGGCCATGGCGTTGTTGGCTGCGATGTTGCTGCTGGCCGGCGCGATGAGCGCGGCCAGCGCACTGCGCGCCGCCAGCGAGCGGCAGTCTGCCACGGTCGCCGGCGAAGTGAGCCGCACCTTCGCGCGCGAGCTGCGGGTGCGGCTCGGCGTCGCTGAATCCATCGTCCAGCTCCTGACCAACGACGACGCCGGCTTCGGGGGCGCCGACCTGCGCCAGCGCCTGCTGCATTCCGAACTCGTTCGCGGCGTCGTGCTCACCACGCCCGCCAGCGATTCCGGGCCGGTCGCGCTCAACCACGCCGAGAAGATGGCCATCCGGGCCGGACAGACCCTGCTGCGCTCTGCGCCACGCCGCGGCGCCGTGGTGCCGGTGTATCTGCTGCGTCCGGTGCGCGTGGGCACCATCGCGACGATTGCCTTTTTTGAACTGTCACCGGACTGGCTGTGGCAGGGACTGGGCGACACGACGCACAAGCAGGCTTCGATCGCGGTCATCGACGGCGCGGGCGTCCTGCTGGGCGCGCGCGGCGATTTGTCGCCAGAACTGCTGTCCATGTTTGCGCGCGAATACCTGTCCTCCGATACGCCGGGACAGGACGGCAGCGCGCGTTCGTGGAGTGTCGGGCGGCAGGAGTGGCGCGGCGCGGTGACCTCAGTGCTGCCAGTCGAGGCGCACCTGATGGCCAATCGCTGGACCGTGGTGGCTTTCAGCCCCGTGGTGGAGAACTCGGAGGCCTGGACACAGGCGAGCGCGGCGTTGCCGCTGTTGGTCCTGCTCGCGGCCGCCCTGATCGTAGTGCTTGGCTGGTGGTTCCGCTCGCGCTGGGAGCGTCTGCTCGAGGATCTGGGGACCTCGCTCCAGGGACTGGCGCGGGGCGAGTACCGGAGCGTCGTCGTCGAGGACGCGCGCGATACGCCGCGCGTGACCGCCGTGCAATTCAACCGGACGATAGCCGTGCTGGAAGACCGGATGCGGGCCATGACCAGCCTCAACGAAATTGACCGCATGCTGCTGGAGTCTTCCGAACTCGAGTCCTGCCTGGACCGGCTCCTCGACCGGGTCTGCAGCATCGTGCATTGCGACGCCGCGATGCTCGCACTGCTCGACCCCGACGCCTCGGAATACGGCCGCGCCTACCTCGCCGCCGGTGGCGAGCATGCACCGGTCAGCCGCATCACGCTGGACGCGCTGATGTTGTCGCAGCTGTGCCAGGAGCGCTCGGGCCTGACCGTCATGCGCCTGGAGCCGCAACGCCACAGTGTGCTCGTGCCGATGCAGGAGCACGGCGCCGAGTTCTTCTGGGTCTGGCCGGTGCTGTCGCAGGAAACACTGGTGGCGGTGCTGGCGGTGGGTTACCGCGTGGCGCCCGAGGTGGCCGCGGAGGTGGCCGCCTACGGCACCGAATGTGCCTCGCGGATCGGCGTCGCGCTTTCAAACAGTGCGCGTGGCGAGCAACTCTACCGACAGGCGCATTTCGATCCGCTGACGGCACTGCCCAACCGGCTGCTGTTCCGTGACCGCCTGTCCCAGGAACTGGCCAACGCCGCGGAAGGCCGGCAGCGCGGCGCGCTGCTGTACATTGACCTGGACCACTTCAAGAAGGTCAACGACACCGTCGGGCACGGTGCGGGCGACCAGATGCTGCAGATCGTTGCGCAGCGGCTGCGCTCCTGCGTCAAGGAAGGCGACACGGTGGCGCGCCTCGGGGGCGATGAATTCACGATGATCCTGCGCGGCGTGGCGACCGCCGAGGGCGCGCAGCGCGTCGCCACGCGCATCATCGAGACGCTCCAGGAGCCGGTCAACATCGGCGGCCGCGATCACTTTGTGCGCGCCAGCATCGGCATCACTATTTTTCCGGACGATGGCACCGAGCTGGATGACCTGATGCGCAACGCCGACCTGGCGATGTATCGGGCCAAGGAGGACGGCCGCTCACGCGCGGTGTTCTACGACCGCGCCATGCAGCGCATGCCTGCCCTGGCCGCGGAGAGCGGGCTGTATCGCGCGCTCCAGCGGCGCGAATTTGCACTCTATTACCAGCCACAGTACTCGCTGGCTGACGGTTCGCTGGCCGGCCTCGAGGCGCTGCTGCGCTGGCAGCCGCCCCGCGAGGCGATGCGCTATCCGGGAGAATTCGTGCCCGCCGCCGAGCAGAGCGGCCTGATCGTGGACATCGGCGCCTGGGTGCTGGAGGCCGCCTGCGCGCAGCTGGCGGAATGGCACGCCGCGGGCATCGCCCCGCCGCGCCTGGCGCTGAATGTGTCGGTGCACCAGCTGCGGCAGGCCGACTTTCCCAAGCTGGTGCGCGGCGCCCTGGATCGTGCCGGCATCGCGCCGGAGATGCTCGAGGTCGAGCTGACGGAGTCCGTGTTTGCCGACGAGGAAGGGCGCGCTTCGCTGCGCCGCCTCGCGGCCCTCGGCGTGCGCCTGTCACTCGATGACTTTGGCACGGGCTATTCCTCGCTCGGCTACCTGCGGGTCCATCCGGTACAGGCAATCAAGATCGACCGCTCCTTCATTGAAGAAGTGGCCCACAACGTCACGGCCGCGACGCTGGCCGAAACCATGATCACGATGGCGCACGCGCTCGGCAAGGAAGTGGTTGCCGAGGGCGTGGAGACCATGGAACAGGTGGAATTCCTGCGGCAGCGCGGCTGCGACTTTGCGCAGGGCTTTTTCTTCGCACGGCCCGCCGCGCTGGCCGATATCACCGCCCTCCTGCGCGGCCGGCAGTCCGTCACGATCCCCGAACTGAAGGTTGCGGTCTGATTTAACAGAATTGTGACCTGGTTCACCTGTCTGCCGCAGTTGTGATAGGTATCTCCCTCGTACCACTTGACCCGCTGCGTCACCGTGCCAAACTGCGTCACGCTTCAGTGTCACGCAAACCTGTTGTAAGACAGGGACGCAAAGCCTCCGGTCCCTTGAGCCATTGAGGGATAGCGGGGTTGCCACCGAAGGCGGGAGCCGCAAAGCGAACAATCGCTGCCCGCCCTGGTGTCATCCCCGTTAATCCACCGCAGGCGCCGGAATTGCAGCAGCCTAGCGGGGTGGTTTCGAGATGCAGCAGGCTACAGGTTCGATCGGCAGTCCGGTATCTGCCGCCGGCAATGCGATGCCTGCCGCCGCCGTCTCTTACGTCATCAATCTTTGCGCCTCCACCACGCCGGTGGGGCTTGAACAGCCGAACGATCCTGCGCTGAAGCAATTCAGGTTCTTCGTCTCGCGGCGCCGCGAGGACGGCCGCGAGCGCTTCCGCCTGCACATGGGCTATTTCCCCACTCAGGAGGCGGCCGAGCAGATGCTGGCGGTGGTTCGCGATGTGTATCCGGCCGCCTGGGCCGGCGTGGCGCCGGGGCAGAAACTGCGCGCCCAGGCCGCGGGCCAGCCGGTCGTGGCACCGGTCCGGGCCGTGCCGATCGTGTCCGCCGTACCGCTGCCCGCAGAATGGATTACGCCGCCTGCGGCTCCGGCCAGGCCGGTCCTGCCGTTGAAGCTGGAGGTGGTGCCGGAGCGGCCGCGCGCCGCTCCTCTTGCGACGAACGACAACGCCGCCGCGGCGCATTCCCTCAAGAACGTCCGCGCGGCCATCGATTCACTGAATGATGCGCCGCCACAGTCAGCCCGGCCCGCCGCCGCCCAGGCCCTTGAAGGCACGGCCGTGCTGCGCCTGCTCGAACCGGCGCGCCCCGCGCCGCCGGTCCGGGCGGCGTCCCGCCCACCGCCAACGCCCAGTGCGCCGCCTATGCGCAGCGCACCGCCAACGCCGAGTGCGCCGCCGACACCCAGTGCGCCGCCAACTCGCGGTGCATCGCCGGCGCCCAATGCGCCGCCAAAGCCTCGCGCACCGCCCGCGCCCCCGGCGCAGGCAACGCGTGCGGCACCGCCGATGCGCAGCGCGCCGCCGCCTCGCAACGCACCGCCGCCTCGCGGCACGCCGCTGACAGCGGGCGCCTCAGTGGCGGCGGCCAGCGAACTGGTCGCCTTCGCCGTGCAGCTGCGATGGTCAGTGCAGTCGATCGACCTGAGCCAGGTGCCGCAGCTGGCCATCTTTGCCGCCTACACACTCTATGGAGTGGAGGGCAACCGGGACGGCCGTCGCTGGTACGGCTTGCGCCTCGGATTCTTCACCGATGCTGTGTCGGCCAAGCAGGTGGCCCACTACGTGCGCTCGGAGTTCAACGCGGTTTCGGTCGTCCCGGTCACGGCGCGCGAGCGCGAGCGCGCCACCGCGGCGATGGCACGACCACTCCCTGCGGTCGCGGCCCCCAAGACGAGGGGCCCGGAGCTGAGCTTCCTCGACGATGTGCCGACCGAGGCCGCCACCGCCACCACCGGAATCCGCCCGGTGTTGACAACCAATGGATCCGGGGCGCCGGTGGAACACGTCGCCGCCCCGAAAGTGGCCGCGAGCACGGCCGCGCCGCCGCCGCCAGCGGCCAGGCCGGCGCGCGGTGCGCCGGGCAAGCGCGCCAAGGTTCGTGTCGCCCAGGGCATGAAGCCCGTGAGCAAGCGGGTGCGGCAATCCGGCCCGCCCCTGTCGCTGGAGGAAACCCTGGAAATTCTCGGGGCAGGCGAGCTGCAGATGGACCATGGCCGCGGCGAGCTGATGAACGATGCCTCGCGGCACGAGCGCAAGGGTGTTCCGAAACGCAGTTCGCGCTTTGGACGGCTGATCTCACGCCTGGCCGATCGCCTCGCCGACGACGGCACCGGCTGATCCATCCTGCTACAGCTCAGCGCTTGCCGAACAGTCGTTCGAGTTCGGCGCGCGCCTTGTCCACTTCGGCCGTGTTCGGTGCCACCCAGGCCCTGGGACTAGGGCGGAAGAAATCGCAGAAGTTGGCATGCTCCTTGTCACTGACTTCCTCGGCCGTTGGCTCGCGGCAGTGTTTCGCGATCTGCGTGTCGTATTCGACGCACATGCGGCAGACGTGCAGCTCGGCACGGCAACGCGTGCATTCATCGCGGCGCGAGAGCGGCAGCGTGAGCGCCGCCAGGGAGGCGCCACATTTCCAGCACTGCAGCGAGTGGGCCAACTTCACCTCAATCGGCGCGCTCGCGGAGGAACGGGGCCAGCGCCGCTCCAGTATGCGAGCGGCCGTGGCGCGCGGCAATCTGGGCCGGCGAGCCCGCGGCGACGATCCGCCCGCCGCGCGCGCCCGCTTCAGGCCCCAGGTCGATGATCCAGTCGGCCTGCGCCATCAGATCAAGATTGTGTTCAACCATCACGACGCTGTTGCCGGCGTCGACCAGCCGCTGCAGCACGCCGGCGAGGCGTTCCACGTCCGCCATGTGCAGGCCGACGGTCGGCTCGTCGAGCACATACAGCGTGTGCGCCACCGTCGCCCGGCCGGGTTTTAGCGCCGCGAGGCGTGCCAGCTCCGTCACGAGCTTGATGCGCTGCGCCTCGCCGCCCGACAGCGTCGGGCTCGGCTGGCCCAGCGTCAGGTAGCCCAAGCCCACGTCGCGCAGCAGCGTGAGCGGGCGGCGCACCCGCGCGTGGGCTGCAAAAAACTCGAGAGCCTCCTCGACGTTCATCGCGAGCACCTCGGCCGCCGAGCGCCCGCGCCAGTGCACTTCGAGCGTCTGCTGGTCGAAGCGGCGCCCCCCGCACCGGTCGCACAGCACCTTGACGTCCGGCAGGAAACTCATTTCGATCGTGCGCTGTCCCTGGCCTTCGCAATCGGTGCAGCGACCACCGGCTGTATTGAAGGAGAATCGGCTCGCGCTGTAGCCGCGGATCCGCGCCTCATCGCTCCCTGCGTAGACGCGGCGGATGTCGTCCCAGAATCCGACATAGGTCGCCGGACAGGAGCGCGGTGTGCGCCCGATCGGCGTCTGGTCGACCTCCAGCACGCGGCTCAGGGGCTGCGCTCCACGCAGGCCGCGCAGGCCGGTGAGCGGACCACCGCCGGCGAGGAAGCGGCGCAGATTGGTGTACAGCACATCCCGCGCCAGCGTCGACTTGCCGGAACCGGAGACGCCCGTCACGACCACGAGCCGCCCGAGCGGGATGCGCACATCGAGCCCATCGAGGTTGTGCAGCGTCACGCCATCAAGCTGCAGCGATGGCGTGCGGCTGGTCACCGGACGGCGCGGCTTGAGCGGATGGCGAGGCGGTGTCGCGAGCAGGCGGCCGGTCAGGGAGTGCGGGTTTGCGCACAGCTCTGCGGCGCTGCCCGCCGCGATGACCTGTCCGCCGCGCACACCGGCGCCTGGACCCAGGTCGATGATGTGATCGGCGTGGCGGATCGTCTCCTCATCGTGCTCGACGACGACCAGGGTGTTGCCGCCGGCGGTGAGCGCGTCGAGCGCCCGGAGCAGCACCTGGTTGTCGCGCGCGTGCAGGCCGATGGTCGGCTCATCGAGCACGTAGCACACGCCCCTCAGATTCGAGCCCAGTTGGGCGGCCAGGCGGATGCGCTGCGCTTCGCCCCCCGACAGGGTGGGCGCGGCACGGTCCAGCGTCAGGTAGCCGAGTCCGACCTGCGCGAGAAACTGCAGCCGGCTGCCGATCTGCTCGAGCGCATCGCGCGCAATGGTCGCGCCCCGCTTATCGAAGCGCAGGCGCTGGCTGAATTTCTGCAGCTCATCCACCGTCATGGCCGTAAGCTCGCTGATCGAGCGGCCACCGAGCCGCAGGTGCAGTGCGACCGGATTGAGGCGCTGGCCGTGGCAGGCGGAGCAGGGCGTGCCCGACCGGTTGGCATCGAGCCACTGCGATTCCTCGCCGGTCTGCTCGGCGTCGAACTCCTTGATTTCGAGCCCGGTGCCGTGGCAGGCGGGACACCAGCCCTGCGGCGAGTTGAAGGAAAGCAGGCGCGGATCTGCTTCTGCAAAGCCGCGGCCGCTGTTCGGGCAGGCGCGCCTGCTGGACAGCACCTGCAGGCGTCCCCTGGCCCCCAGCACATGTGCAACGCCGTTGCCGGCCTCCAGAGCGGCGGCGAGCGCGGCGCGCAGTTCGGGCTCATTGCGGGCACTGAGCGTGAGTTCCGCGATGGGCAGTTCGATGTTGTGCTCGACGAAGCGCTTGAGCGGTGGGAAAGGATCGGTCGGCACCAGCACACCATCGACGCGCAGCTGACGCGCCCCGCGCGCCTTGGCCCAGCGAGCCAGGTCGGTGTAGATGCCCTTGCGTTGCGCAATCAGCGGCGCCAGCAGCCGGATGCGCCGCCCGCGATGCTCGCTCGCCAGGCGCGCGGCGATCAGGGCCTCGCTTTGTGGCGCGATCGCCGCCTGGCAGTCGGGGCAGTGCTGCACGCCGAGACGAACATAGAGGAGCCGCAGAAAATGGTAGATCTCCGTCAGCGTCGCCACGGTGCTCTTCAGGCCTCCGCGGCTGGCGCGCTGTTCGATCGCCACGGTGGGCGGCAGGCCCGACAGCGTGTCGATGTCGGGGCGCGCCGCGGGCTGCACGAATTGGCGTGCGAAGGCGTTGAGGGACTCCAGGAAGCGCCGCTGCCCCTCGTGAAACAGGATGTCGAAGGCGAGCGTCGATTTTCCCGAACCCGACACACCGGTGACAACCGTGAAGCGCTCGCGTGGCACATCCACGTCGATGTTGCGCAGATTGTGCTCGCGCGCGCCGCGCACGCTGATCTGCGCTGGAGGGCGCGGCGCGCGGGGTGGGCTCTCCGCCACCGCGCGCAGCAGCGTCGATGCCACTGGATTCCGGAGCGAGTCCTGGTAGGCGCGCAGCGCCGCACCAGTGCGTGACTCGCTCGCCGCCATGATCTGTTCCGGAGTACCGCTGGCGACGATATGCCCGCCGGCCTCGCCCCCTTCGGGCCCCAGGTCGATGATCCAGTCCGCGGCACCGATCACGTCCAGGTTGTGCTCGATCACCAGCAGCGAGTGGCCGCCGGCCAGCAGCAATCCGAAGGCGCGCAGCAGGCGCGCGACATCCTCAAAGTGCAATCCGGTGGTGGGTTCATCGAACAGCAGGAGCTTGCCCGTTACGCTCCCGCGCGCCTTGCGGGCGGCGTCGGCCAGGTGTCCGGCGAGCTTCAAGCGCTGCGCCTCCCCTCCCGACAGCGTCGGTACCGGCTGGCCCAGGCGCAGGTAGTCCAGGCCGACGTCCGAGAGCGGCTGAAGCCGCGCGCAGACTTTCGGCGCGTGCGCGAAGAAGGCCAGCGCCTCGGTCACCGTGAACTCGAGCACGGTGGCGATGTCGGCGCGGCGGCCGTCGGCGCCGCTGAGGCGCACCTGCAGGGTCTGCGCGCGATAGCGCCTGCCGTCGCACTCGCCGCAGCGCAGGTACACATCGGAGAGAAACTGCATCTCGACATGCTCGAAGCCATTGCCGCCGCAGGCCGGGCACCGGCCGGTGCCGCCGTTGAAGCTGAAGGTGCCGGCACTGTAACGGCGCAGCCGCGCGTCGGGCGTGGCCGCAAACAGCGCGCGGATTTCATCGAAGGCGCCGACGTGGCTCACCGGATTGGAGCGCGTGGTGCGCCCGATCGGCGCCTGGTCGACCAGCACCGCGGAGTCAATCAGCTCTGCGCCGCTGAGGCCCTGGTGTTCCAGCGGCAGCGCACCGCCTCTGCCCTGGGCTTGCTGCAGCGCCGGGTACAGGACTTCCTGCACCAGCGTGGACTTGCCCGAGCCCGACACGCCCGTCAGGCACACCAGCCGGCCGAGCGGTACGCGCACGTCGATCCCCTTGAGGTTGTGCGCGCGGACGCCCTTGAGTTCGATCGCTGCGCTCCCCGATGCGCCACGCGCCGCGGTGCTCCGGAGCGGTGGCAGGCGCTTGCGCCCGGCCAGCCAGGCGCCCGTGAGCGAGGCGGGGTCGGAGGCGACCTCGGCGGGCGTGGCAAAACTGACGATGCGTCCGCCGTGCTCGCCCGCGCCGGGACCCAAGTCCAGCAGCCGGTCGGCGGCGAGCATGATCTGCGGGTCGTGCTCGACCACCAGCAACGAATTGCCCGCATCGCGGAGCCGGCGCATGACGGCAATGACGCGGCCCATGTCGCGCGGGTGCAGCCCGATCGAGGGCTCATCGAGGACGAAGAGCGTGTTGACGAGCGAGGTGCCGAGCGCGGTGGTCAGGTTAATGCGTTGCACTTCGCCGCCCGACAGGGTGCGCGACTGGCGATCGAGCGTCAGATACCCTAAGCCCACCTCATCGAGAAAGCGCAGGCGCGTACGCAACTCGCCCAAGACCAGGTCTGCGGCCTCGTCCAGTGGCGCCGGAAGCTGCAGGCGCGCGATGATTCCTCTGCACTGCGTGACGGGCAGGCAGACCAGCTCGTGGATGTTGAGTCCGGCCGCCGCGCCCGCCGCACCCGCCGGGTCTGGCGAGCCCAGGCGCCACAGCAGCGCGTCGGGCTTGAGCCGCGCGCCGTGGCAGCTCCCGCACTCGGTGTAGCTGCGGTATTTCGACAGCAGCACGCGAATGTGCATCTTGTAGGCGCGGGTCTCCAGCCAGGCGAAGAAACGGCGCGTGCCGTACCAGGTCTTTTTCGTCCAGGCGCCTTCGCCCTCGATGACCCAATCGCGAGCTGCCTGCGGCAGCTCCTGCCAGGGCACATCGAGCGGAATGCCGCGGCGCCGGGCGTGCCGCTCGAGATCGTCCTGGCACTCCTTGAATGAAGGTGTCTGCCAGGGCCGAATGGCGCCCTGCCGGAGCGTCTTGCCGGCGTCGGGAATCACCAGCGCGTAGTCGATCCCGATCACGCGGCCGAAGCCGCGGCAACTCTCGCAGGCGCCGACCGGGGAATTGAAGGAGAACGAGGAGGGCAGGGCATCCTGGTAATGCAGGTCGCAATCGGCGCAGTGCAGGTCGCTCGAATAGCGCCACACCTGTCCGGCCGCTTCCGCGTGCACGCTGAGGCGCCCGTGGCCGGCGCGCAGCGCGGTCTCGAGGGCCTCCTGCAGCCGCCCGCCGCTACCGTCGCTGGCGCGCAGGCGGTCCTGCACCACCTCGAGCCGGCCGGGCGCCTCGCTGTGAATGCGCGAATAGCCCTGGCGATCCAGCTCCGCGCGCACTTCCGCGAGGCCCATGCGTTCGGGCACGCTCACCGGAAAGCAGATCACCAGGCGCGGGTCCCCCGCCCCCGCCGCGCGCGCCTGGACGCTCGCGCTGATGCTCGAGGGCTGGTCGCGCCGCACCGGCTGGCCGCAGCGCCGGCAATGCAGGGTGGCCGCGCGCGCGTACAGGAGCTTCAGGTGATCGTTGATCTCGGTCATCGTCCCGACCGTCGAGCGCGAAGTGCGCACGGGATTGACCTGATCGATCGCTATGGCCGGCGGGATGCCCTCGATGCTCGCGGCCTTGGGCTTGTCCATCCGGTCGAGGAACTGGCGTGCGTAGGGCGAGAAGGTCTCGACGTAGCGGCGCTGGCCTTCGGCGTAGAGGGTGTCGAAGACCAGGGAGGATTTTCCTGAACCGGAGACGCCGGTGACCACGATCAGCTCGCCGTGCGGCAGCTCGAGATCGAGGTTCTTCAGATTATTCTGGCAGGCGCCACGGACGATGATCGCCTCGGTGGCGCGCTTGCTCATGGCAGACATTTTACGACGATTCAACCGGGTAGAATGGCGCCATTATCCACCGACGGATTTCCATGCCGACCGAGAAACGCCCCATCGCCCTGGTCACTGCGCGGGCCGCGCGCGATCTGGATGTCGACCTCGCGCCGCTCCTCGCCGCCCTGGAGGAATTGCAGCTTGGAGCCATGGTGGTTGAATGGGACGATCCTGCCGTCGACTGGTCCATGTTTTCACTCGCGCTGCTCAGATCCACCTGGGACTACTCGACGCGCCTGGGAGAATTCCTGGGCTGGCTGGAGCGGACGAGTGCGGCGACCACCGTCTACAACCCGCTGGAGCTGGTGCGCTGGAATGTCGACAAGCACTATCTGGCCGATCTGGATCGCAAGGGGGTGTCGATCGTACCCAGCCAGTTCGTCGAGCCCGGGGACGACGCGGCCGATACGCTGCATCAATTTCTGCACCAGCATCCGCGCGGAGATCTGGTGATCAAGCCGGCCGTCGGGGCCGGTTCGCGCGATGCGCAGCGTCACGGGCGCGAGGATCGCGCCGAGATGCTAGGGCACATCTCCCGCCTGCTCACCCAGCGGCGCAGCGTACTGCTGCAGCCCTACCTGGACCGGGTCGATGAGCAGGGCGAGACCGCACTGGTCTATTTCGAGGGCCAGTTCAGCCACGCCTTCCGCAAAGGACCGTTGCTGCAACGGGGGAGCGAGCCGACGCGGGCGCTGTTTGCGCCCGAAGTCATCACGCCGCGCAATCCGGGGCCCGATGAGCAGGCGCTGGCCGAACGGGCGCTGGCGGCATTGCCCTTTGCCTTGCCGCTCTACGCCCGCGTCGATCTGATTCGCGCGGCCGAGGGCTCGCCCTGCCTGCTGGAACTGGAGCTCGCCGAGCCCTCACTTTACTTCGGCCACGCGGCGGGCTCCGCGGCGCGCTTTGCCGGGGCGATCGGGCGGCGGCTGGCGCGGGTTTAGACCGGTACGGCCCGGAAGGCCGGGCGGGAGGCGCCGCTCCGCGACCTTTTTCCAATGGCCTGCATCTATAGACATCAGGCATGTCCACTTTTCTCGAGGTCCAGGTCCCCACCGAATGGCTGCGGCGCGCCCGCTCGGGCGATGCCTCCGCCCAGCGCAGCATATACGCCGCGCTGGGGCGGCCCGTGTACAGCCTGCTCCGCCGCCTGGTGCTGCGTCCGGCCGTGGCCGAAGAACTGGCGCAGGAGGTGTTCCTGGAGGTGCTGCGTAACCTCGGCGCCTACAGCGGTGCGGGCTCCTTTGCCGGCTGGGTGCGCAGCATCGCGGTGAGCAAGGCGCTGATGCACCTGCGCTCGCCCTGGCACGCCCGGCTGCTGCCCGAGGACGCCCAGGGCGCCATCGCGGATCTCGCCGCGCCGCAGAGTGACGGCCCGGAGTGCGGGAGCGATCTGGAGCGCGCCCTGAACGCCTTGCCCGACCTGGCTCGCAGCATCGTGTGGCTGCATGACGTCGAGGGCTACACCCATGCCGAAATTGCGCGCCTCCATGATCGCACCGTGAGTTTTTCCAAATCGCAGCTCGCCCGCGCACACGCCGCGCTGCGCGACGCGCTCGAGCCCAAGACCGGAGACCAGCCATGCACGCTCGCCTCGAGGAACTGATCAGTCTGCGGGATCGCCAGCCCGTGGATGCCGCCAGCGTCTCGCACGTGGCGACCTGCCCGCAGTGCGCCGCCGAGATCCGGCGTCTTACGGCGCTCCGCTCCGAGCTGGCGCAGCTGCCGAGCTTTGCACCCCCGGACCTGTGGCCGCTCATCGAGGTGCGGCTGGGGGCCGGATCTTCTTCCGCGCCGCGCTGGCGCTGGGCGCAGCTCACCGCCGCCGGCAGCATTGTTGCCCTGATACTCGCGCTGGCCTCATCGCTCCCGCAAGTCCCGGTTGCCGATCCTGTCGTGATTCAGGGGACTGGCGGGCAAGCGCCCCTCGAGACCCTGGTCGCGCGTTCGCAGCGCCTGGAGTCCACGTTGCGCCAGCTCCCGCAGCGCCCGGCGGTCGAAGTGGCGGCGGACTCCGTGGCGATCGATGCCCTGCAGTCGCGCATTCAGCGCCTCGATGTGGAACTCGCCAGCAATGGGGCGGAGGAATCCGACCCGGATCGAGTGCAGGACCTGTGGAGCCAGCGCGTGAGCCTGCTCAATTCGCTGTTCGGCGTGCGCTACGCCGAAGCCGTGCACGCCGGCTACCGTGCCACCCGTGAAGAAGGAACCCTCTGATGGACACCATGATGAACTCAACGCCGAAGCCCCGATCCGGACTGCCGCGTGCCGTGGCGGCCGCGCTGCTGCTGGCCGCGCCCCTGTGCCTGCCGCTGCGCCCGGCCCTGGCGGAAGAGACCCCCAAGAGCGATACGGCGGGACGGGATCAGCTCGCAGGGCGGGAACAGATGGAGCAACGGCTCAAGGCCGCGCAGGAGCGCATGGAGCAGGCCGCACATGAAATGGCCGAGATGTCGCTGTCGCTCAATGGCGGGCAGGATAGCGTCGACCGGCGCGTCAAGATCGTCGTGGTGCGGCGGCCGATGCTCGGGATGTCAATTGCCGAGGAGTCCGGGGGTGCCCGCGCGGGGGCAGGCGTGCGCGTCCTGAGCGTCAGCCCGGGCGGGTCAGCCGAGGCGGCCGGCATCCGCGCCAACGACGAGATTATGTCCCTGAACGGCGGCTCGTTGCACGGCGATGCCAAGCGCACCGGGCCGGAGCAGCTGCATGCCATCATGAAGCTGGCCAAGTCCGGCGAGCCGATGGCGATCGAATACCAGCGCGACGGCAAGACTTACAAGGCAAAGATTGTCCCGAAGGACGCGCACGACATGCACGAAGATCTGGATCTGCCGCCCCTGCCCGAAATGCTCACGGTCGAGGGCCGGGTCGGAGATGCGATGACGCGGGTGATGCACCTCGGGATGCGCAATTCCAGCGGCTTTGGTGCCGCGGAGATGGTCGACCTGTCCCCGGCGCTGGGCAGCTACTTTGGCACCGAAAAGGGGCTGCTGGTGGTGCGCGCACCCAAGGATCAGCGATTCAAGCTGCAGGACGGCGATGTGCTCGTCGACATCGATGGGCGCGTGCCCGGCAGTGTCGCGCACGCGCTGCAGATCCTGGCTTCCTACCGCACGGGCGAGACTGTGCGTCTGCACATCCTGAGGCAGAAACAGCGTCTCGAGCTCAGCGTGGAGGTGCCGGAAGGCTAGGGTCGGCGGCCACCGGGCCGCGCGCGCAATTGCGCTCAGGGGGCGGAGGCCCGAGAATCCTCCGCATGCAAGCGCCCCCGGCCCTACAAACCTGGCTGTTGCGTGCCGGAGGGGAGCCGCCCCGGGCCGCGCCGTTCCTGCCGATGTCGCGCGCCGAGATGGCGCAGCTGGGCTGGGAGCAGTGCGATGTCGTCATCGTCACCGGCGATGCCTACGTCGATCATCCCAGCTTCGGTGCGGCGCTGATCGGGCGCGTGCTCGAGGCGCAGGGCCTGCGCGTCGGGATCATCGCGCAGCCGGACTGGCACGGCACCGAGTCCTTTCGCGCGCTGGGCGAACCTCGCCTGTTCTTCGGCGTCACCGCCGGCAACATGGATTCCATGGTCAATCGCTACACCGCCGATCGGCGTGTGCGCAGCGATGACGCCTATACGCCCGGCGGCAAAGGCGGCAGGCGGCCCGATCGCTCCGTGATCGTCTACGCGCAACGGGTGCGCGAGGCCTACCGCGATGCGACGGTGGTCATCGGCAGCATCGAGGCTTCGCTGCGGCGCATCGCGCATTATGACTACTGGTCCGAGAAGGTGCGCCGCTCGGTCCTGCTCGATGCGAAGGCAGACCTGCTGGTGTTCGGCAATGCCGAGCGGCAGATCCTGGAAATCGCCCGACGCCTCGATGCCGGCGAGGAGATCAGCGCGCTCGATGACATCCGTGGCACCGCCTTCCTGCACCGCAAGCCGAAGACGGGCTGGATCGAAATCGACTCCACGCACCTGGACGCGCCCGGCCCGCTGAATCCGCCCATCGATCCTTATGCGCTGACTCCCGCGGGGACGGGCGCTGCGAAGGGCGCCGCTACGGGCGTTGCAGGCGCGCAGGTGGTGCGGTTCATGAGGCGCGTGCCCAACGCGGAGCGCGAGCACAGTGTCATTCGCCTGCCCTCCTTCGAGCAGGTCGCCGCCGACCCGGTGCTCTACGCGCACGCCTCGCGCATCCTGCACCTGGAATCAAACCCCGGTAACGCTCGTGCACTGGTGCAGCGCCACGGCGATGTCGATGTCTGGCTCAATCCGCCGCCGGTGCCGCTCGCCACCGCCGAGATGGACTGGATCTACGACCTGCCTTTCCAGCGCCGGCCGCATCCGGCCTATGGGGCGGAGAATATCCCCGCCTACAAGATGATCCGCTTTTCCGTGGCCATCCAGCGTGGCTGCTTTGGCGGCTGCACCTTCTGCTCGATCACCGAACACGAGGGTCGCATCATCCAGAACCGTTCCGAGGATTCCGTGATCCGCGAGATCGGGAAGATCCGCGACACCGTGCCGGGCTTCACCGGCGTGATCTCGGACCTGGGCGGGCCCACCGCCAATATGTACCGCCTCGCCTGCAAGAGCCCCGAGATCGAGAGTGCCTGCCGCCGGCCTTCCTGTGTGTTCCCGGGCATCTGCCCGAATCTGAACACCGACCACAGTGCCCTCATCGGCCTGTACCGCCGTGCCCGCGAAGTGCCCGGCGTGAAGAAGGTGCTGATCGCCTCGGGCGTGCGCTATGACCTGGCAAGCGAATCACCGGAATACGTGCGTGAACTCGCGCAGCATCATGTCGGGGGCTACCTGAAGATCGCGCCGGAGCATGTGCGCGACGGGCCACTGCAGCTGATGATGAAGCCTGGTGTCGGCACCTACGATCGCTTCAAGGAGCTGTTCGACAAGTATTCGCGCCAGGCCGGCAAAGAGCAGTACCTGATCCCTTACTTTATCGCCGCGCACCCCGGCACCACCGATGAGGACATGCTCGAGCTGGCGCTGTGGCTCAAGCGCAATGGTTTCCGCGCCGACCAGGTGCAGGCCTTCCTGCCCGGTCCGATGGCCACCGCGACGGCCATGTATCACACCGGCAAGAACCCGCTGCGGCGTGTCACGCGTGCCAGCGCCCCGGTGGTGGTGCCTAAGGGCCTGCGCGTGCGGCGCCTGCACAAGGCCTTCCTGCGCTATCACGATGCCAACAACTGGCCGCTGCTGCGCGAGGCGCTTCGGCGCATGGGGCGCGCGGACCTGATAGGGCCGCGGCGCGAGCAGCTGATCCCTTCCTGGCAGCCACGGGGCACTGGGTTGGCGGGCGCGTCTCCGGCGCGCGCGCCGCGAGCCCACCGGCAGGCGCTGCGCACCCAGCACACGGGATTGCCCCGCACGCCGCGCGTGCCGCCCACACCGCCAGCGCATCCGCCGACAGGTCGGTCTTCCCGGCCGGGTTCGAGCGGGCGCCCGCGGCGCGGCCGCCCGTGAGCGACGCCTTCGTGCGGCGTGCCCAGGTGGGCGCCGCTCTATTGATGGCGTCCGCCACCGTGGCGGGTGCCTTCGGCGCGCACGCGCTCAAGTCCAGGCTCGTTCCGGGCGACTATGAGTTGCTGCACACCGCCGTGCAGTATCAGTTCATCCATTCGCTCGGCCTGCTGCTGCTTGGCGTCCTGGCGGAGCACCGCATGCAGCGTGGGTTGCGCCTCGCTGGTGACCTGCTGCTCGCCGGCGTGCTGCTGTTTTCCGGCAGCCTGTACCTGATGCTTTGCGGGGCACCGCGGGCGATCGGCGTGCTCACTCCGATTGGCGGGGCCTGCCTGATCGCCGGCTGGGGCGTGGCGGTGTGCGCACTGCTGCGCCGAGCGCGTGCTACGGAGCCGTGAACCCACCTGAGGCGGAGAGCGGCGAGGCGCTGGTTCAGGCGCTGCGCGCGGCACTCGCCGGCTCACGAGACGCCGTGCTGCAGGCGCCTCCCGGCGCCGGCAAGAGCACACAAGTGCCGCTTGCGCTGCTCGAAGAACCCTGGCTGCGCGGACGGCGGGTGTTGCTGCTCGAGCCGCGCCGCGTGGCCGCACGAGCCATTGCGAGACGCATGGCCTGGCTGCGCAATGAACCGGTGGGCGCCACCGTGGGTTACCGCATGCGGCTGGACACGCGTGTCTCGCGTGACACGCGCATCGAGGTGATCACCGAGGGCGTGCTCATCCGCATGCTGCAGGCCGATCCGGAGCTTGCCGGCGTCGGCTGCGTGATCTTCGATGAATTTCACGAACGGAGCCTGCAGGCCGACCTGGGGCTCGCCCTGTGCCTCGATGCGCGCAGCGCGCTCGATGCTGACTTCCGGGTGCTGGCCATGTCGGCCACGCTCGATGGCGCGCGTGTGGCAGCGCTCCTTGGTGCCGCGCCGGTGGTCGATGTGCCGGGCCGCGTGCATGAGGTGGAGATTCTCTACACGCGCCGCGGCCCACCGCTCCTCCCCGGTGGCGCGGAGTCCCTGGAGCGCACGCTGGCATCCATCGTGCGGCGGGCAATTGATGAGACGGGCGGTGACCTGCTGGTTTTTCTCCCTGGCGCCGGTGAGATCCGGCGGCTGCAGGGCCAGCTTGCCGACCTGGCCAGTCCGCGGCTGCAAGTCCTGCCGCTTTATGGCGAGCTCGCCGCCCAGGATCAGGACGCCGCGCTCAATGCGAGTCCGCCGGGCGTGCGGCGCGTGGTGCTGGCGACCAATATCGCCGAGACGAGCGTGACGATTCCGGGCGTGACCGCGGTGATCGATTGCGGCCTGGCGCGGCGCTCGCGCTTCGATCCAAACACCGGGATGAGCCGCCTCGAACTCGTGCGCATCTCGCGTGCTGCGGCCGACCAGCGCGCGGGCCGCGCGGGCCGCACGGCGCCGGGCCGCTGCTACCGGCTGTGGAGCGAAGGGGCGCAGCAGAGCCTCGCCCCGCACACGCCGCCGGAAATCACCGAGGCGGACCTGGCACCGCTCGCCCTCGATCTGGCGCAGTGGGGCAGCATGGAAGCCGGGCGGCTTGCGTGGCTCGATCCGCCGCCGGGGCCCGCGCTGGCGCAGGCCCGCGAATTGCTGCAGCGACTCGAGGCGATCGACGCGCGGGGGCAGATCACGGCACTTGGCGGCGAGATGGCGGCGCTTCCCCTGCACCCGCGGCTCGCCCACATGCTGCTCGCGGCGCGCGCGCGCGCGGAAGTGCCGCTGGCCGCCGAGCTTGCGGCGCTCCTGTCGGAGCGGGACCTGTTGCGCGGCGCCGGCCTGGAGCGCGATCCGGATATCCGCAGCCGCCTCGAGATCCTGCGCCGTGATCCGGGCGCGCGATCTGCGGATCGCGCCGCCCTGCAGCGCGTGCAGCGCAATGCGGAGCAGTTCCGGAGGCTGGCCTCCGCGCCGGGGGCTGCAGCCACCTCCGATCGCGCGATGGCGCCGGCCTCGCCGGGCGCGCTGCTGGCCTCGGCATTCCCGGATCGCATCGCCCAGCGCCGGCGCGAGGGGTCCGGGCGCTACCTGCTCGCCAATGGCCGCGGCGCGGCCTTCGGCACCGCCACCGGCCTTGGAGCGCAGGAATTCCTGGTCGCGGTCGAGCTCGATGACCGCGAGCGCGAAGCGCGCATCGATCTGGCGGCGCCGCTGGCGCGCGCCGAGCTGGAGTCCCTGTTCAGTGCGCAGATCCTCAGCGAGGAGCGGGTGGAGTGGGACCCCAAGAGCGCCGCGGTGCTCGCGCATCGCACCCGCAGCTTCGGGGCCCTGGTACTCGAAGACCGCCCGCTCGAACCCCTGCCGGCCGCCGCCGCCGCCGAGGCGATGCTCGCCGGGCTCAGGCAGCTGGGTCTGGGCGCTTTGCCCTGGGATCCTGAGACCCGGAATCTGCAGGCGCGGCTGGAATTCGTGCGGCGGCTTGGGCGCTCCGTCCCGGCGGACTGGCCGGCGAGCGACGATGCCACGCTTCTGGAGCAGCTGGAGCACTGGCTCCCCGCCTGGCTGGAAGGCGTGACGCGTGCTGAACAGCTGGCGCGAGTGGACCTCGCGGCGGCGCTGCTGGATCGCCTCAATGCTTCACAGCGCCGGGCGCTGCAGGAACTGGCGCCGCGGGACCTGGCAGTGCCCTCCGGTTCGCGCATCCGGATCGATTACGCCGATGACAACGCACCCTGCATCGGCGTGCGATTGCAGGAAGTCTTCGGCCTGGCCTCGACCCCGCGGATCGGAAATGGCGCGGTACCCTTGACCTTCAAGCTCCTCTCGCCTGCGCAGCGCCCGGTGCAGATCACACGTGACCTGGCCGGGTTCTGGAAGTCCAGCTACCTCGAGGTCCGCAAGGAGATGCGCGGCCGCTACCCGAAGCATCACTGGCCCGACAACCCGCTCGAAGCCCTGCCCTCGCGCGGGGCCCGGAAACGGCGCCCGTAGCAGCGTAATGGCGGCGCCCGGGCCTGCCATTGGCAGCGGTTTGGCAAGCCGCTATCTTATGAGGCATGAAACACCCGCGCTTTGCAGGCGGCGGCACGTTGCTCGGCGTGGCGCTACTGCTTCTCTCCTGTTCCCGCAGTCCCACACCGGCTGGCCCGCCAGTCGGGTCTGCGCCGGGCGCCGCGGCGAGCACTGCGGCACCGCTTCACGCCGACGCCGCGGGGATTGACTGGTATCGCGGCGAGGTGTCCGAAGCCTTCAGCGCCGCTCGTACTGCGCACAAGCCCATCCTGCTGTATTGGGGCGCGATCTGGTGCCCGCCCTGCCAGGAGCTGAAGTCCACGGTGTTTTCGCGGCCGGATTTCATCGCGCGCAGCCGCCTGTTCCTGCCGGTGTACCTCGATGGCGATGAGGCCGGTGCGCAGAAGTGGGGCGAGAAGTTTCATGTCTCGGGCTATCCGACCCTGGTGGTCCTGAACGCCGACGGCCGGGAGCTCATGCGTATCGCCGGGGGCATGGACCTGAACCAGTACGCCACGGTGCTCGACACCGCGCTCGCCGACCTGCAGCCTGCCGACGATTTGCTCGGTGCCGCCGTGGCCGGCAAGTCGCTGGATGCCATGCAATGCCGCCGGCTGGCCTTCAATAGCTGGGAGCTTGACGTCGATGCGAGCGATGATGCCGCGACCAATGCGCGGATGGCACAGCAGCTGGATGCCGCCGCGGAAAAGTGTCCCGCCAAGGCACAGCTCGAGCGTGCACGCCTGGAGATCTTTGCGGCCGACTACGCCACCAAGACCGAGGCCGACGCCCTCAAGAGCGACCAGCCGCCGAGCGCGGCGCTGCGCGCGCATCTGGCGGAGGTCGATCGGGTGCTGGCGGACGAGCGGCTCGCGCTGCAGGTTGCCGATGCGCTGCAATACTTCGATGAGAATTTCTTCCGCGCGGTGAAGGCCGGCGGCGCCACGGCAGCGGCGCGCCTCGCGCGCTTCAGCAAGATCATGGACGCCGCTACCGCCGATCCGGATTTTTCAGAGGCCGATCAGCTCAGTGCCCTGGGCTCGAAACTCGAAGCGATCAAGACGGTCAAGGGCGCGATCCCGGCCGGCGTGGCGCGCGCGGCGAGCGCGCGGGTTGCGGCGACTCTCGCCCAGAGACAGATCCCTTATGTGCGATCGGGCATCATCAACGCGGTGCTGCCCATATTCGAGCTGCTGAACGACAACGAGCGGGCCTACAAGCTGGTGCAGGGTGAGCTCGCGAAAACCGCCACTCCTTACTACTACAAGGCGGATCTCGGCGAGCTGGCCGAGAGCCTCGGCCGCAAGGATGAGGCGCTTAAGTGGTACTCCGAGGGCTACAGCGAGGCGCGCGGGATTGCTACGCGTTTTCAGTGGGGGGCGATCTACGCCTCTGGCATGCTGCGCCTGGCGCCCGACAACGCCGCGAAGATCAGCGAGGTCACATCCGGGGTGCTCGGCGAGCTGGATGGGCCGGACCGAATTTACCGTCGCGGCCGCATGCGCCTGGTGCGCCTCGACAAGGCGCTGCGCAAGTGGGACACGGACGCGAAGGGTGCGCACCACGAAGTGATCGTGGCGCTCCGTGCCCGCATGCAGCAGATCTGCGTGAAGGTGCCGGCCGCGGAGCCGGCGCACGCGACCTGCGAGGCCTTTCTGGCGGGCGCCTGAGCCTTCGCCACCCTGCTAGAATCCGCCGCTTCTTTCCCGCGGGGCCTGTAGCACAACGGTTAGTGCAGGGGACTCATAATCCCTTGGTTGTAGGTTCGAATCCTACCGGGCCCACCATATCGACTTCTCAAGGCGTCTCACTGCCTCTCAGCGTGCCACTATGTAGCTTGATTATACTTACTTTATGGCCTCAAGAGACCTCATACGTTCTCATGGCATCTCGCGTTGACCGGGGGTATATTCAGGGGTATCTCGAAGAACTGGCCGCTTGGATCTGCAGATACCCCCACTTTAGAAACTAGCGATGAAAGGTGCCGATAAGCTCACGGATACGGAATTGCGTGCAGCAGTGCGCCGGGCGCTACACACGGAAGTTCCTAAGCTATTCGACGGTAAAGGGCTATTCCTGTTGGTCACACGCGAGAGCGCGCAACGGGGAAAGGGCTATTGGCGTCTGAAGTACCGGATTGACGGCAAGGAGAAATTGATCTCACTGGGCGTGTATCCCGAGGTTCCGCTCAAGTCAGCCAGAAAGAGACGTGACAAAGCCCGAGAGCAACTCGAACAGAAGACGGACCCGAGTGCGCAACGCCAGGCGGAAAAGGCTGCTAGGCGCAATCGATCAACCAACACGCTGGAGGCAGTTGGCACAGAGTGGTTTGCCAAGAAGTCCCGCGCTTGGGTCAAGAGTAATTCTGATCGCATCAGAGACCGGCTCAACAAAGATGTGTACCCCCACATCGGTGACTTGCCAATCACCGATCTCACGAGCCCAAAGCTGCTGGAAGTGCTTCGACTTGTTGAAGATCGAGGGGCTATCGAGTCTGCACACCGAATTCGCCAGTACTTGAACTCGATCTTTCAGTACGCGATTGATACTCATCGCCTTCAGGCAAATCCGATACCAAAGCCTGGAGCGCTGGCATCGCCCACTAAAGGACGCTTCGCGAGCATCACAGACCCAAAAGGTGTCGGATCGCTGATGCGAGCAATAGATGGCTACCAGGGCACGCTTGTAGTTCAGACGGCGCTGAAGCTCGCGCCACTGGCTTTTGTTCGCCCTGGGGAGCTGCGCGCTGCCGAATGGGCGGAATTCGACCTTGATGCGGCGGAATGGCGCATTCCGATCCGTCGGATGAAGATGAAGGCCGCTCATTTCGTGCCTCTATCGTGCCAGGCTGTAGCATTGCTTAAACTGGTTAGGCAGCTCACGGGTAGCGGTCAATTCGTGTTCCCGAGCGAACGTGGACATAAGCGTCCCATGAGCGCAAATACGTTAAACGCGGCTCTCAGGTCTCTGGGTTTCTCCAAGACTCAGATGACAGCTCACGGATTTCGTCACATGGCATCGACGCTACTCAATGAATCCGGAAAGTGGAATCGCGACGCCATTGAGCGTCAGCTCGCCCACACCGATCAAGACAGTATCCGCGCCGCATATAACTTCTCCCAGCATTTGGAGGAGCGCCGCCGGATGATGCAGTGGTGGTCCGATTACCTGGAGACTCTACGGAATGCAGGCGACAAAGTGGTCAAGTTAAGCGCCGCAGGCAAGCGACACTAGACCCTCCATGTCGGTTCCCGCCGGTTGTGACGGGGCAGGGGCCACAGCCGACGAGCGAAGATCCGGGACACCCAATAAATGGTTTCCCGATACACCGTGAAATTCGCCGTGCGGTCATTTCCATAATGCAGTGTTCCATGCTTTGGTCCATCCAAGCTGCCGCAAGAGCCGCCAGACGCTGGTTCGACTGAGTTGTACTTTAAGAGCGCGCGCGACAGCGATTCGAATGAGTGTAGGCGTCCAAGTCAGGCTATCGAAACCCAGTTTTCCTGGCTTAGTCCCAAGGATGCGCAACACCATTATCTGGTGATCTCTATTAAAGCGTGGAGGTCGTCCAATGCGGCGCGTCAGCGTCAGGGCCTTGATTCCACCGGCTGCATAGGTGCGTGACCAGCGCATCACCGATTGACGCGACACGCCCAACCGACGAGCGACCTCTGCCTGAATCAAGCCAGCGGCCAACATTTCTGCTGCGCGCGCTCGCCTCTGCTCTCTATCCGTAGTTGTCCGTTTGGACTGCATTGCTCCGTAATGCTCACGGCAACTACGCCGTCACGCCATCAATATGGCGTCACTATATTATGAAACAGTCTGGGCGACATGACATTTGGCACGCCGCTACCCTTTGCGCGTGTTCAGGAACCCACCTACGGATTACGACTATGCAAACGATACTGAGGCTTCCCTCCGTTGAAGCGGAAACAGGACTCTCCTGTGCCACGATCTATAGGCGTGTCGCGGAAGGGCTTTGGCCAAAGCCCGTCAGTCTCGGTGCTCGCGCCGTAGGGTGGCCAGCTAGGGAGGTTTACGCGATAAACGCAGCCCGAATTGCTGGCCAATGCGATCAGGAGATTCGGGCACTGGTTCTCGGCCTTCACCAAGAGCGCGGGAGGATCGCATGAGCGCCTCGGTCCCGGAAATGCTGACGCTGGTTGACCCAGAGCGAATGAGGCGTGCGCAACAGGAAATCGATGCTTCCGCGATCAAGCAATCGACGGCGCTGAATCCGACGAAGCTGGCAACCGATGCGGAGGTAGGCCGGATCGCGAAAGAACGGAAGCTGCGCGAGGCGCAGTTGGTAAATGGCCTCGGAGAATCCAAACCCACGACCGAGCCGGTAGTTCTTTCGTCAAATTCGTTTGTTTCGTTCCGTGAGGAGAAGAGGACCTGGCCCAAGGACCTGGCGGACGAGGCCTATCAGGGTCTAGTTGGGAAGATCGTCGCTGCCATTGAACCGGAGACCGAATCCGACCCTGCCGCCCTAGTGCTGCAGTTCTTAGCGGCATTCGGAGCCATGGTTGGACGTGGGCCTCATGTTCGAGTCGAGGGCGATGAGCACCATAGCAATCTCGATGTGCTGATCGTGGGCGCTACCTCGAAGGCTCGAAAAGGCACCTCGTGGGGCCGCATCCTGCAATTGCTCAAGCGGCTCTCCGGCAATTCGGTAAATCCGCAGCCGGGCGGGTGGCCGACTGTCGTTGACGGGCTCTCCAGCGGCGAAGGCCTCAAGTACGCAGTGCGCGATGCCCGCTATGAAATGCCGGTGGGCAAGAAGGCAGAGTGCAATGAGGAGGTGATGGTCGATGCAGGCGTCCCCGATAAGCGTCTGCTTGTCGTGGAGGCGGAGTTCTCACAGGTACTGCGCCAGGGAGCTCGGGCGGGAAACACTCTCTCGGCGACGATTCGCAGCGCCTGGGATGGCAGCACCCTGATGAGTATTACCAAGAACGACCCTGTGCGCGCCACCGGGGCTCATATCGCCATCATCGGTCACATCACGGTTGATGAGTTGCGGGCGGAGTTGACGGCCACCGACTCCGCAAACGGGTTCGCTAACCGATTCATCATGATGTGCGTGAAGCGCAGCAAGCCATTGCCTTTCGGCGGTGCTCCCTTGACCGAAGAAGTCCTTGCCGACCTGGAAGGAGACCTCAGGGACGCTGTAGCCCACGCGAGAAGGCAGGCCTCCGTCAAGATGACCGAAGCGGCTCGCGAGATCTGGCAGCGCAATTACGCCGTGCTGAGCGAAGGGCACACTGGCTTGCTCGGGGCTGTCACGGCGCGTGCCGAGGCCCAGTGCCTGCGTCTGGCCCTCATCTACGCCCTTGCCGACTGCGCGACCGCCATTGATGCGCCGCACCTCAAGGCCGCTATCGCCGTCTGGGAGCGCGCTGAGGAATCGGCTCGCTTCATCTTCGGCTCGGCCCTCGGGGACCGCGTAGCCGATGAGATTCTGCGGGCAGTGCGCTCGGCGGGCACCGCCGGCATGACTCGGACGGCAATAAGTACGCTCTTTAACCGTAATGAGAAAACCGAGTGTATCGGGACGGCGCTGCAGCGGCTTAGCGACCAAAGGCTCATTGAGCGCAAGCACGACCAGCACCAGGGTGGACGTCCGCCCGAAATTTGGATGGCGACGTGACGCAGCAGCAATCACATACTACGAAAAAACGCAAGTAACGAAAAAAGAGGGTCTTCTTTCGTTTTCTTCGTCCATTTCCTACTACTTGCAGCGTCAGGCCCATACTAATGGGCAGCCTACTTGCTATGTTCAACCAGATACCCGAAAGGCACCCGTCACCCTGCCGCTGACCGATGCCCAGGAACGGGCACGGGGACAGGAGCTGTGTGCGCTCGAAGCCAACCCGCATTTTGACCAGGCGTTCGACACTCGTGTCGGGGCCGCCGGCATCGTCGCCACGATTGTGTTCATGGAACGGAGCGGCCTAGCCTCGAACGGGAGCGTCTTGCGCGGTGGCTACACGCCGGCTGGAGAGTGCAATGGTACGACCACCAATTTTGGCCTGGTGTAGCCGCCAATGGGTGATCGGTCCAAGGCTGCGCGACCCAGTGGGCTAAAACAACTGATGGGGGTAATGCGACGTGCCGGATCGAAGTATTTCCATTTCACGGTTTTGGGTGCCTTGTTGCGTCGGCGGATGTAACGCATGAGTTTCATGCTGAGATCCGGGAGTGGGGTGCCTGCGCCGCAAGCGACCCCATCGCGCTCGATTTTGGAGAACCAAAACCCAACTTGCTTGAGCCACGCTGAATAGGTCCGAGCGAATCGAAAGTGAACCCCAGAATGCGCAGTCAGGAAGTTCTCGACCTGTTGCCTCGTGTGGGCCGAGTGGTTGTCGGCAATCACATATATCTCCTTTCCGGGCGGTCGGTTGATCAGGATGTCGGTGAGGAAGGCGACGAACTCAGCTGAGGTGTGACGCTCAGCGGTCCTCCCCAACGCCTGGCCGGTCCTGGTCTTAAAGGCTGCGTAGAGCGACAAGGCGCCGTGACGGTGACACTTAAGGCCATACCGTTCGACAGTGCCGGGCGAAAGAGGAATGACCAAGTCGTTGCCATCCACGGACTGAATAGACTTCCTTTCATCGACGCAGAACACCGCAGCGTGCGCCGGCGGGTTTAGATACAGTCCAATGGCGTCAGCCCCCTTCTTCTCAAAGTCAGGATTGTCGGAGGCTATGTACCGCTCGATCCACTGCGGTTTGAGCCCGTGATTGCGCCACACACGCGCCACCATCATATGGCTGACTCCCATGTGAGCTGCGAGCTTCCGCGTGGTCCAATACCACGAGCCGCTTGGCGGGTGGTTCGTCAGCGTCAGAATCCGCGCCTCCAGCTTCGGAGTGAATACTTTGGCGACCTGGCCGATATGCCGGCTGTAGAGGCCTGCGACGCGCTGCTCCGCGAATCGCTTGCTCCATGTGGCTACGAAGCCCCTGCTGCAGTCGATCCGCTCGGAGGCTTCATCCCACGTATGGCCTTCGTCCAGCAACAGAATCAGCCGAGCTCGTCGGGTATCTTCGGCCCGAGCCGTCTGGCTAGTCGCTCGCCGCGTCAGTTCTATTCGCTCCGCGTTCGTCAAGGTGATGGCGCCTGTCATGGATTTCATCATAGTCCATGAATGGTAGTTACAAGCCATTTGACCCCTACGTTGTTATTTTTCATTTAGTTACTTAATGAAAACATCAGTAATCGTCGGTAACTTTTCGACGCGTGGGCGGACTCTCAGTCTAGTCGGATGCGCTCCAAGCACAGCTGGTGTGATGGCGCCGCAGGCGTTGACGGAGAGCACTGAGTACCCTCGGAACCTGGATTGCGGGCTATGCGGACGTGAGGCGAGAAATGGTGCGAATTGAATTTGAAGGCTACCGGCTGGGAGCCGCCCGACGGTAGGTGCGCGGAATCGTCTATTGAGTCATTTTCAAGGTAGGTGTGCGGTGGCTCGCCCCAGACCAAGCACATCCGAAAGGGAAGCCGCGGGACGGCGTCCTGCACACCACCGACCAGCAATGTGCTTGGCCTGTCACTGTCGGAGCTCCTGGAAGGTGCGGAGAAGCGGGGACGGTAATGGTCTCTCAGAAAAGGAGGGATTCCCGGCAATAAAGTCGGTGAAGGCGTGTGGCCTATGTCATAGCTATTCACTCTGACCGCGGCACACTACCCGAGGCGGGCGTTCGATCCCTATGAAGACGTGGTACATCTCACGCTGTGCTCTTCTCCATTCCCATCTGCGACCCGTCGGATCCGCCGTTTACTAGATTGGAACTTGCGTATATATAGGGGACTGTGAGGTTGCACGGAAGGGAACGCGTAATGGCCAACGAGACCAAGAATGTATTTATAAGCCACCTCCACGAGGACGACGCGGGCCTTTCCCCGCTAAAGGACCTGTTGGCAAAGAACGGTCTGGATATTCGTGATTCATCAGTTACATCGGACAAGCCCAACGAGGCGAAGGACCCGGAATACATTAAGCGTGAAATTCTCGCTCCAAGAATCGCATGGGCCAGTACCCTGATCGTCTATATCACGCCCAACACGCGAGATAGCGACTGGGTGAACTGGGAGATCGAATACGCGGAGAAGTTGGGGAAACGTATTGTTGGTGTTTGGGCACACGGCGCCAGCGAAGCCGATCTTCCCGAGGCCTTGGACAAATACGCAAACGCCGTCGTCGGATGGAACAGCGACAAGATAATCGATGCCGTCAATGGAGAGACGCAAGAATGGCGAACGTCCACCGGAGACATGCGCCCTCAACGACCGATCATGCGATACAGCTGTCGGTAAGACGGCCTCCATGAGGCTCTACTCGTACGTGGTCGCCAGAGACTTCGGCTTTGCGCCGAATCCATTTTTTGGAGTTTGCACATTGGCCACCTGTAAGCCAGACATCCGAAAAGGGGCTAATGTCGATGATTGGGTTATCGGCACCGGCAGCCAGAGGCGTGGCCGCGGAAACCGCATCGTATTTGGCATGCGGATCACTGAGTATATGACATTTACCGGCTATTGGTCCGATCCGAGATTCAAAGGGAAGAAGCCCTACTTGGCGGGCAGCAAGAAGTTGGCGTATGGGGATAATATCTACTTCAAAGCAAACGGACGTTGGCGACAAGAAAACTCACATCACAGTCTCTCCACTGGCAAGCCGAACAGTGCAAATGTGATTCATGACACCCGGGTGGACCGCGTTCTGATCAGTAGCGATTTCATTTACTGGGGCGGAGATGGCCCGGCCATCCCTCCGTCACTGCGCCGCGTACGTAAGCGCGGCCCGGGACACCGAAGTGATTTTGACGAAGCCTTTATCGCCAAGATTATTTCGTGGCTGCGTTCCTTCCCTGAGGGGGGGTATATTGGCGCACCTTTAGATTGGTCGCTCACGTCGTAATCCAAAAAATGCCTATAAAAGGTAGCCCAGATGCGGCGACTCTGCTGCGCGAGTACAGCCAAGCTGTAAGGGAGACGGACCGTCTTCCCTTGCATGACCTCCATCCTGTCTTGTACGGGCTGTTCGGAGAGGTCGGCAGCATCATGACGGTCGCGAAGAAGCACTATAGGGAGAGCGATGCCTACACAAGCTACCAGACTGCTATTGAAGAGGAATTCGGTGACGCAATTTGGTATTTGACGGCCCTATGCAGGCGCTTGGAGATCGACGTCGATGCCGTCTTTCAGAAGATTTTCGACCAAGACGCTACATCCGCCGGTGCCGCTAAGGATCCGAACATCAGACCGGACGCGGCGGCTTCTCTACCTGGTTTGAGCTCTAATCTAGAGGCTCTTCTTCTCCGCCTGGGAGAGGCCACCGCCAATCTACTGTCGCTAGATAGGAGCAGAGATCGCGGTCTCGAGAAACTGCAGTCTTTCGCAGGAGTCTACGTGGGCGCTCTTCAGGCCTCTAATGTGTCATTTGCCGCTCTTTTGCGATCGAACATCAAGAAAGTCCGTGGTCGGTTTGCGCGGGCTGACTTAGAGCTCCTACCTACGTTTGACCACGGCAGTCCAAAGGATGAACAGATACCTGAGCGCTTCGAGATTCACGTTGTGCAGCGATCCGATGGGCGGTGCTATCTGCAATGGCATGGCGTATTTATCGGTGATCCACTCACGGACAGCATCGCTGATCACGACGGCTATAGATTCCATGATGTGTTTCATTTCTCCCACGCCGCAATCCTGCATTGGTCTCCCGTCTTTCGCGCCTTGATTAAGCACAAGCGAAAGAGCGACCCTCTAGTCGATGAGGCGCAGGACGGAGGGCGCGCTATCGTCGTGGAGGAAGGCCTTACTGCTTGGGTCTTTAGTCGGGCGAAATCACTTGATTTTTTCAAGGACCGAGTGACCCTCTCGTTTGACCTGCTAAAAAACGTACAGCAATTCGTTGCCGGATACGAGGTCGAGGAGTGCCCGCTTCACTTATGGGAGCAAGCAATTATTCGTGGTTACGAAGTCTTTCGAAGTGTTCGTAAGAATAACGGCGGAATTGTAAAATGCGACCGTGCGAAGAGGTCAATCCAGTACAGGCCGTTCAGCTGAGATCCAATGACGCCAGAGGAATTTGTCACAAGCTTGTGTGCGCTAGAGTTCGAAGATGCGTTCAATCCGTATTCCCACAAATGCCCGGTACACGACCGTTCGTCCGCGCCGACACTGCGCAGAAAGGCTGTCTTTGCGACCCTGGTCGTGGCGCTACGAGTCGGCGTCGAGTCGGTTTGGATCGGTCGAGACTTGGGATATAGGGGTGGACGTAGAACAGGACTAGCGCTTACCGACGACGTGCATTTGTCTGATTACGCAAGTCGTTGGGGGATCACGCTGGACCGTCCTACGAAAGGACCGCCGATGGCGGAGCGCACAGCCGCCATTGCTTGGAGCGTGCTGACGCTTATCGATGAGCCGATTTTCCTGTGGAATGTCTTCCCGCTCCATCCCCACGTCCATGGGGATCCCTTTAGCAATAGGACGCACAATGGCCGCGAAGGACGAGTCGGTGAAGATTTTCTCGCGAACCTTTTGGAGATGCTGAAGCCGAGGAGGATGATTGCTATTGGCAACGACGCCGCTCGTGTCGCACTGCACGTTGCGAGTTCTCAAGACGTGCTCGCCGTCCGCCACCCAAGCTATGGTGGGCAAAGTCAATTCTTGAGTCAGGTGAAAGCCGCTTATGGGGTTTGACCACAGCCATTTTGGTCTCTAGAGCTCGGTCACGAGTTCGTACATCCTTTGTCGATAATTGATTAATCGCTGATTAACCAGTGCGAGGTCACGGGCCAGTTCATCGAATTTCGGAAATCTTTTCTGAATCTCCTGAGGGTGCGCCTGCGAATGCTCGATTTTTGCCAGTTCTTTCTCATACCACCGGCGGAAACGCGCATGCCACTTTGTAAGGTGAGGTCGAATTCCCGTGTTCAATACTTCGATCGATAAGCGGATGATCCGCTCGGTATCCTTCCGGCGGAATCTCGAGACGGGAACGTCCTTAATCAATTCTCGCGTTACGGAAAAGAAGCTGTGCCACGAGTCGTAGAGCTCAGCGACAACGTCATCTTCCAGATCTATTGGTAATCCGATTTTCCTTGTACTCAGCTCCACCCAAATTTTGAAGGCGATTTGCATGTCCGTCAGGTTCGGGTGGAGCGTAATCTTTTGGTCCCCCAATCCGAACTCGGTACTATCAATCTCGAATCGGCGCCAGAGTCTGAATCTATTCGTGGCCCACAAACGAAGAACGACGACTAACAAGGTAAACGCAGCAAGTACCCCGACAATCAAGCCGCTTACATAAAGAGAAGCGTGCCAATTCTGATCCACAACAAATCGGAAGTAGTCCGTTTCTGGCGTCGAGGTTGTCGTGTTCATGGCAGCCATAGTAAGCATTGAAATTTGCAGCTCAGTCGATTTTGGGAATTGGAGATACCTCCCAACACCCGAGACCGCAACACTCTCACCGCTCTCGCAGTTGGTCAACCGTGAATTAACTCAGCCAATGGGATCGCCGCCCGCACGACTTTTGTCGGCTCAGGCGGAATGCCTCCTCGGCGCGTGGTGAATACAATCGGGGCTGTACCTCAACTTCGCGTCAGGTCACGTTGGTTTGGCCCTGGCCGATTGTCAACTAGGAGGTCAGTGCGCGATGCGCAGTTTGCTGCACAGGACAATTCGATCTTCAGGGCAGCGTAAATGCGCTACGTGGGGCGATTTGTTTGGGTTGTCCCGGGTGCGTGGCGCGTGCCAGTTGTCTAGCTAGTCCCTCCAGAACGACTTGAACCTGTCCGACGCCATATCTGTGTACCGCACCGTGTGGGCGATGTTCTTGTGCCCCAGGTAGTGCTGGAGCGAGCGCGTATCGTGGCCCTCATTGGCCAGCTTATAGCCGCAGGCGTGGCGCAACATGTGGGGGTGCACCGGATACTCAATCTTCGCCTGGATGCCGGCCCTGGTGACCAGCTTGCGGACATTGCTGGCGGTCATGGGTCCGCCACGTTCGGAGACGAACAGGTAAGGGGAGTCCGGCCAGTCCCGGCGCAGCTGTCGGAGCGCCCTGAGTTCAGGCCCCCTAAGGGGGTGAGTGGACGGCACGCCATTCTTGAGCCGGACGACGGCCAAGTGCCCAGCTTTGAGGTCTACCTGGTCCCAGCGCAGCGTAATAGCCTCGCTGACCCGGAGGCCGTGCCGGTACATCAGCAAGAGCAGCGCCCGGTCCCGGGGCCCGTAGCGGGTTCCAGCCCCGGTCGCGTCCATGAGCCGCTCCACCTCGTCCGCCGTCAGGTACTCCCGTTTGCGTGTGGACTGGTTGGGGCGACGCGTCGGCGGGCGAACTTTCCCGTTTAGGGCGTTTGGGGCGGCTTTGCGGCGGGACGGCAATTCAACGACTTGGCCCATGGCAGGTTCTCCTACATTCCCATTAAGGGACATTATAGGGAAAGTTTAGTGCCTCATGGCCGATGGGAGGGCCGAGAGCGACCGTAGTTCGCGAGCCGCGGCAGTGCGCTGCGGGCGATGGTCGGTTGCGAGCCCGACCATCCAAGCGATATCCGCAGCGACGACTTGCCGATCGGACTGACGGAATTTTAATGCGTCTGGTTATCGTGGCGATCACTACTGCTTTCCTATTTCGTGCGTTCTTCACGAATACCCATTCCGCTGTATTGACGGCCCCTGTTTCTGCGTCGCACCATTGGTTTACGACGTTCGAGATTGCAACGTGCGGGTATCGAGTTGTCGAATCCAACACAAGAGCGAAGGGGACACGAGGTCGGACGAGTCGCTCGCTGGCCGATCGCCGCGGTGTGGCTTGTTCTGGCCCTCGGCTTTGTCGCCCTTTGGGTCTCGGGCTTTGAGCCGCTTCTTTGGTGGCGGGCCCGCGAACAGGCGGCGATAGCGAAGGCGGTCCCACCGCACCGCGCTCCGGTTGGACCGATTAGCATCGTACAGCCGACGCCTCTCGGAACCGATTCCTCCGTTTCAAGGGCGCCGCTCCCTTTGCATCTAGTTGCTACACGCCTGGGCCGCAATAACCGAGAGGGCTACGCGGACATCGGGGTCAACGTGGTGTCGCCTCAAACTTACAAAGCAGGCGCGATTCTCGCTAACGGCGCACGGCTGGCAGAAATCTATGCTGATTCTGTGGTGCTGGAGCACAAGGGAGAGCGATTGCGGCTTTATTTGGATGGGACGGGCCCGGCTGCGCGTGAGACTACCGTGTTGTCCCCGATTGCTACGGTTGGAGGCACCGCGCCCATCCCGTCGGCGAGAGCGGACAGTTACGAAGCGTTGACCGAGGTCGTAAGGATCGCACCCGTTTTTGCCGGTGGTCGGGTCCGAGCACTCGAGCTCTATCCCGGTACGCACTCGGATCTCTTTGGGCATTTAGGCTTTGAGCCGGGCGATCAAATCGTCGCTATTGACGGTACGGAAATTAAGGATGTCTGGGAGGCCCTTGCGGGACTTCGTCAATTGACGGCGGGGGTTGCACTAATCCTGACCATCGAGCGAGAGGGAAAGCGCCAGAGCCTCGCTGTGGATGGATCGCTTCTGCGACCCGGTAATCGTGGCTAAATCAATTTCAAGGACACGTCTGTGAATTTCATTACAAAGACTTTGTTGGTCCTGGCCGCGCTGAGCGCGTCTGTCATGGTGCAAGCGCAATCGGCCTGGAGCAGCCAGGACTACGATTTGTATCCCGGCGATTTCAACGGCGATGGCCTCACCGACATGCTCTATATCGCCAAGGACCCGGCTCATCTCAGTGGCATTGTGCTGTCCGATGGCGTGGGCCTTAACACCCCGTTTCAGACCTGGGACAACGCGTATTTAGGGATTCCCTGGACCGGTGGTCTGTATAACATCATCGTGGCGGATTTTAACGGCGATGGTAAAGCAGACCTGTTTCTGCAGCGCACGACACCCGGTGATCACTATCTGTTATTGACTGAAGACAGCGGGGTCGCGGCCATCAGTCAAACTGTGCCTAACGACACCGCTGGCCTCGCCTGGTCAGCCGATCAGCATCGTTTGCTGTCGGCAGATTTTAATGGTGATGGGAAGGCGGACCTCTTTTTCCAGCCTACCGATTCCAAGGGGTTAAGTGCCGTTGTACTGGCCGATCCGAACGGCCAGTTCACTTCGAAGGAGCCCGATCAGAGCTGGAACGATGGGTACGAGGGATTTAACTGGGCCACCTCAGAGAGTGCGGTGTATGCCGGGGACTTCAACGGCGATGGGCTGGGAGACCTGTTAGTCCAGGCGCTGCCAACTTGGGGCACCGGGCCGGGCACTTCGGTGCCCGCTCAATTCGAGCCCAATTCAAACGGCGTGACACTGGTTCAGGCCTCAAAGCAGATCTTCGCATTGGAAGGCGTACAGGCGTGGAGCGAAAACGGGTTTTCGGCCAACTGGTCACCGCTCGCCACCTCGATTCTCGTGGGCGACTTCAACGCCGACGGGCGTTCGGACGTGCTGTTGCAGGGTCAGACCGCGATGGACGCGAGCTACCTGTTGTACGGCAGTATTCCGGGAGCCATATTTACTGATGCCACTTTCCTCGCCGGTGCTGCGCTGCCGGCGGCGGACTCGTTCCGGCCCCTAGTGGGCCACTTCACGAGCGAAAGGGTCAGTGGCCTGTACTTTCAGTCGATTAGGCCAGACCAGACCAACTTCATGGCCGGTGTCACAGGCGCGCAATTGTACGTGACGCAAGCGGATGCTTCGCTACCGGTCCTTATGGATACTGCGATGGCAGCAGAACGCGCTGCACCGGCAGCCGCAGAAGGCGGAGGCAGCCCACCCGCCGCTCCGACTGTCACCCTAGTGGGCCGGACACCCGGGCAGTTTTCTGTGACCCCAACGGGTGCAGCAATTTATCAGATTCCGATTTGGGTACCGCCCGGCCCTCAGGGAATGCAGCCGTCGATGTCGCTGTCTTATTCGTCGAACAGCGGATCGTCTCTGCTGGGGATCGGCTGGCAGCTGGGTGGATTAAGCGAGATCATTCTATGTGTTCGAACAAAGGCACAGGATGGTGCCATCGGTACACTCGCGGATCGCTATTGCTTGGATGGTCAACGGCTGCGTAAGACCGCTGGTGCAAACTACGGCGATTCGGGCTCAACTTATCAGACGGAGATCGATACGTTTGAGCGTGTCACTGCACAATCGAGTGGAACTACTCGCTATTTCACAGCCGTTGGCAAGGACGGCTGGTCTTATGAATATGGGGCAACAACCGATGCCCGATTTGTCATCGGAGCGCAGGCCGTGCGCTGGTTGCTGGATAAGGTATCCGACCAGAATGGCAATTCTTACACGATCACTTATGGGATAGGAGCTGGCACGTCGGGGCAGACCGAATACGTGCCGCTTTTGATCAGCTGGGGGCCGACATCCGCAGGCGCCTCAACGTACAACTACACAGCTACGCTAGCTTACGACCTGCGAACGGCGAAGGACGTGCAGTCTTATTCCCTCTTCGGGGCGGTGCGCATTGGGGAAAATCGGCTCAATTCGATCTCGATCAAGTACGGCTCCACGGTCGAACGGTTCTACTCCTTGAATTATGACCTGAGTCCCGTCACGGGCCAGTCGCGACTGCTCACGATCACAGAGTGCGCGGACTCGGCTATGACCACCTGTCTGTCACCGACCTCGCTGAGCTATGTCGTCTCCTCCCCAGGGATAGGTGGAACCAATACCAGCGTTTCGAACAGTGTTGCACGGTTCGGTGGCGCAGCTGATTTCAATGGAGATGGGCGAAAGGATGTGTACTTTCTAGTTGGCACGACAATTTACGTTGCGTACGGAACGGCAACGGGCTTGGCGGCGCCCGTTTCAACAGGGATTTCCGCAACTGGGGCAGTCCTTGCTGGCGACATTGTCCGTTCGGGAAAGGACGATCTGCTCGTATCCAATGGGGTTGGGTCCTTCTGGTACCGGTACTACTTATCCGGCGCTTCATTTGTTGGCGTAAGCACAGGCTTGGCGGTCGTTAACAACGCACGTGCGCTTACTGACGTGGATGGTGACGGGCTACCTGACCTCGTTACAGACAACATGTCTGGGCCGTCCGTCAACATCAGTGCAACGCGTACTGCCTATGTAAATTTCAATACATCCTCAAACGGAATAGCAAGCTTCGGGCCACAAACGACGGTAACAACATGGCCAGGATCGGGCTGTGTGGCCGGCGCAACCGCGTGCATTGCATTAGTTACTGGAGTATTTGACGTCAATAACGATCACGCCGGAGATATTGGATATGTGCGTATAGCCCAACCGAATTACACAAACAACATTACTTGGTACGCGTGGAATGGGAGTGCGTTTGTAGCCATCAGCAACTATCCCACAAGTACAGTATCCACACCGCTTGCAGAGGTTCGCTGGAATGATGACACGTGTGCGGACTACGAATCAGCGGTTAGTGGCGGTTTCAATATTACTGTAAGCGGATGCAATGGGACCGTTGGCTACACAGTGACGGGCACGGGAACCTACGTGGCCGCGATGGATTGGGACGGTGATGGTCGGATGGACGCACTGGTACGCACTTCGGGCAACACACTTGGTTACGAATTGTCGACCGGAAACGGCATTGGCGCGATGGTTGATACGGGAATACCAATTGCAAACACCACCATTATTCCAGGCGACCTTACCGGTGATGGATTGCAAGATCTCATTGTCGAAACTGGCAGTGCGCCCCCGTACTCGATTGGGTACATGCTGCACAACCCGACGGCCAGCGGCTTGCCCGATCAAGTCTCCACCATCACTGATGGCTTGGGAAATACGCAAAGCCTGCTCTACTCCACGTTGGCAGATTCGTCCGTATACACAATTGGGACCGGTGCGATGGCCCCCGAGAAAGACACCTCCGATCCGTATGACACCGGCGATGAGTCGGGTCGGAACTACGGTGTCGTTAAATCGGTCACCCGCTCGGACGGTGCGGGTGGAACCTACACCGAATCGTACAAGTACACGGGCGCCAGAGTTGATACAACGGGCAGGGGGTTTGAGGGGTTTCAGACGGTCACCGTAACAGATAGCCGCGCCCCAGAACCCATACGCAAAGTTGTCTACAACACGGCGTTCCCCTATTCGGGGACCGTCTTAGAAGCGGACACGTATCAGTCCAATAGCTCGACGTCGATAGAACAGACCACCAACACTTGGGACAAGAAGACGCTCGATAGCACAGCCGGCAACCAGCGCTCCTGGCCGTTTGTCAGCGGAAGTTCGATGAAGAGCTATGAGGTCAACCCTGGTGGGTCCAAAGATGGAGCGCTGATAATGACGCGCTCCATCGGGTCCGTCAGCTACGACAATTACGGCAATCTGCTGGGGTCAACGGAAACACTAACGGATAATGATCCCGCTTCGCCCTTTCCGGGCCAGCAGCTGACGACCGTAATGGCCACCGCGATGCAATCGGCGGACACCACGAACTGGTGCTTGGGCTTGCCGCAACAAGCAACAATGACCAAGTCAGGCACCACGCCCACCTTAGGCGCGATTACGCGAACGGTGGCGTTCACTCCGGACGCAAATCCAGCCAAGTGCCGAGTCGCAACGCAAACGATTGAGCCAGGCGCTGCGACCACCTATAAGGTGGTTGAGACGTACGGATTTGATGCGTTCGGAAACATCAACTCCGAAACAATTGCTCCCACGGGCCTCTCAAGCCGAGTTACTACCGTGAACTGGGGGGCGACCGGCCAGTTCCCAGAGAAGGTGGTGGACCCGGTGGGGTATGCGCTCGGAACGAGCGGTTACAAGGAAATCCGAACATATGACTACGGGCAGGGCGTGCAACTGGCCACCGTCGTCAAGGATTACAATGAGGCCGTTGCCAATTCGCCGGGTACGAGTTGGCAACACGATTTCGTCGGTCGCCTCACAAGGGAAACCCGACCAGACGGCACCTACACAACGGTGGACTACAGCGCGTGCTCTGCGGGCAACAGCTATTGCGGTACCGGCACTTCGACCACGGACGTCCGCGTTGAATCTTACCTGAAGAGCTACAGCACCACGCCCACGCTGATTACCCAGCAATACGTTTCTGTCGACGGGCTCGGGCGCACACGCTTCCAGAAGTTTCTGGATGTTTCTGGGAATTGGGTGACTGTGCAAACCCAATATGACACCCGCGGGAATGTCTACCAGAAGTCAATGCCCTATACGGGTACGGCCTACTTTAGCACCTACACGTACGATGCTCTGAATCGACCCACGCAGGAAGCACGGCCAAAGCAGGAATCGGACCTCACGGCGCAGTACACCAAGTGGCAATACCTGGGTCGCGAAGTAGACAGTACCGACGCCTTGATCAACGTTACAAAACAGTTCACTCGGGTGAACGGCCTTCAAGGCAGGTCAGTCGATGCGGGCGGCTATTACGCGACCTTTGCGTACGACGCGTTTGGAAGCTTGACGTCTGTTGTGGACAGCCTCTCCAATTCACTGTTTAGTGCGACGTACGACTATGGCGCTGGCGCCTATCAGCGGACCGCACAGGACATCGACCGCGGGAGCCGTGCGATCAATGTCGATGCCCTGGGCGAGGTAACCTCCTATCAGGACGCCAACGGCGTCGCCGGCGGCACGTCCGTAACGTTCGGAACGTATGACGGGCTGGGGCGTCCCTCTACTCGCACGGAGCCACAGACAGCATCGACAGCGGCATTGGCCACAACGTGGACGTGGGGTAGCACTCCGTCAGCCCATAACGTCGGTCAGCTACAGGCCATCTCCTCGATGGCTGGGGGCACGCTCACCTATTCCGAGGGCTATGTGTACGACTCTAAGGGACGTTTGTTGACCCAGAATATTAGTCCGGGCTCTATGGGGACCCAATCGTTTGATATCGGCTACAACGGGACCACCGGGCTCGTCGATACTCTGACCTACCCGACTAGTACCAGCAGTTACCGGCTCAAGCTCCAGTACGGCTACGCAAATGGCCTTTTGACGGGAATTAGTGACTACAATTCGCCCTCAACGGTGTTCTGGACTGGGTCTTCGATGAGTCCGTGGGGTGCCATCACGCAGGAATCGTTCGGCAATGGGGTGGTAACCCATCGAGTGTTTGATGCCGTGACGGGGTGGCTCGCGAGCAATCAAGCGGGGGTTGGCGGCGGGACGGGCCTCATAAACCAGTCCTATTTGTACGATCTGCTTGGTAACGTGGCTCAGCGCCAGAACATCACGCTTGGTTTGACTGAGCACGCATGTTACGACGCACTCTACCGGCTGACAAAGACGACGGCGTCAGATTGCGCGGGAGCGTCAAACCTGGCGATTTCCTACGACAGCATGGGCGACATCTTCTCTCGGTCGGATGTGGGAGCCGGCGCTACGTGGGTATACGATACGACGCACAAGCATCAGGTGCGGACCGCTGGCACCGGAACCAGTTACCTTTATGACGCCAATGGCAATATGACCTCACGGAACGGCAATAGTGTCACTTGGACTTCCTATAACTTCCCTCAGACCATCAACGGGACGGGGGAGAGTGCAACCTTTGACTACGGTCCTACCCACCAGTACTGGCGGCAGACCTACAATGGGCCGTCGGGAAGTGAAACGACGTACTACTTAAATAAGCTGGTCGAGAAGGTCGATACGGCGACTGGTTCAGATTGGCGGCACTACATTTTTGGGCCCAGCGGCATCGTGGCTATCTACAGCCGCCAGAGCAGCGGCACGAATGCGGTGCGCTACATGCTGTCAGATCACCAGGGAAGCGTTGCGTCGCTGTTGACTTCTACCGGGGCGAGTTATGTGAACGAAAGCTTTGCTCCGTTTGGTGCACGGCGGAATCCGGTCACATGGTCAGGAGCTCCGACAACTGGCGACCAGAATTTGATTAACGCGGTTACTCGGATTGGGTATACGGGTCAGGCGATGCTTGGCAATATGGGCCTGATCCATATGAATGGCCGAGTGCAGGACTCGACGTTGGGGAGGTTTCTGAGCGCGGATCCCTTTGTGCCGACGCCCTCAGATCCGCAGAACTTCAATAGATATAGCTACGTTATAAACAATCCCCTAAGTTACATCGACCCAAGCGGGTACGATGAGTGTCTGCCGGGCAAATATTGTCAGCCGGTAAATGGTCATTGCCAGCCCGGGACAAGACCAGTAATTCTTCATGACGAATTGGTCTGCTACTTTGATGAAACCGTTCTTGTCACGGGGACGAGAGGTGGTACACCGCCGCCGTCGACGCCAGGTGGAGTAGTGTTCTTCTTGCCTGGACCTGACCAGAACGGTTATCCCGGATCGCAGACTGGGGGAGGGGCGCAAGGGAAGTGCTGGAATGGGAGACAGGGAAACTTTGGGGATTTTCTGAGCGGGCTTGCGCGCCAGATTGGCAACGATGTGTCCTCGCTGGTTAACAATGTCGGATCGCTGCTGACGGCAGGTGACGCTGATCCGGCGACCGCTGCAGCTGCCGATGCCTTATCGGCAAACCTATTCGGGTCAAACAACACTAACTCTGGCATCTTTGGATCAGATCTTGCGCCGGGCGCTGAGCTTGCTGTGCCAGTAGCGAGACTCGGCTACGTGTTGGATGTTGCCAGGATTCCTGGCTCAGTGGGTATTACTGGACGGGGAGCCGTGGCGGCCCGCAATGCACTCAAGATCGACTACAGACTACGACAATTCTCAAACACGGGGATGGGCAGCTATGACGCTTTTGTCGCTGCCGGAAAGACGGACGCTCAGATTGTCGCGAGCGCTGGCACGACCAATGCGGGGGTGAATTCCGCAGCTGCTACATTGGCGGCCTCGGCGGCTGCGCATTCTGGTTGCCCATGACAACCCTTCCATCAGTCTTTCCGTTCTCTAAGCTGAAACTTCGAGACCGTGAGGCGCTAGAGTGGGTGGGATACAACCCTACATTTCATCGCTTCACCAAGTATGGATTGGCGATTTCCGACGCTGCCTTTTACGTCTGTTGGCAAAGTTGGATTTTTGCAAGATGGCGACGGTATCCTCTGGTTGAAATATCTAATGTAACGTTCGTCGGAGACAAAGACAGCAGACCGGCGCTCAAATTTCAGGTGGGAAGGAGACTACTGGCGTTCCGTACCCCTTGTGATTCTCACACGGAAGAAGTTGATTTTGATCGCGGTGTACTCTCGAAGGCTGCGGAGAAGTTGCAGTCCAAAGTGCGACAGGAATGTTGAGCTTGTTCTCCGGCCACTCGAACATAACGCTCGGATATTATGCGCAGCGTTCGGGAGGAATCCGAGCCGCTGTTCGCGCTGTCGCGCCGCATACTTTGCGCTATGTTCAAGTGCCCGCCACCACGTGCGAATCGCACGCGGCAGTGTGCGGCTGCCGCCACGCTCTGGAATCCATCTTCCCACCGACGTGATCTGCACCGTTTTAGAGGCCATTCAGGATAGCCAGCTGGCTGCTATTCGACCACAGTGTGGCCCAAACGATCTCACTTCCGGCTGACGATGAAGCGGGTGGCTAAAACAGAGTGCCCTGCTTGGCGAGCTCGGTGGGATCGAGCCCTGAGCGCAGGAGGCCGATGATGATGAATGTGCGCGGGTGGACCAGCATGGTGCCCATTATGAGATGCAGTTTCCTGGCCGGGATGGTCTCGCCGTACATGCGCTTGAGGTGATTGAGGGGGTCGGTGCCGTAGCGGCGCTTATGCTGGCGGTAGGCTTACTGCAACTCCCGGTCATGGATCAGCTGGTCGTGGGGACGCCGGCGGAGGTGTAGCGCAAACCGAAGGCGAACTCGGGCTTCTCAAGGGGCGTGAGGGGATCTTCGAGGAACGAGCTCTGCTGCATCTGCCGGATCTGCTTGGCAACTTCGAGTTTGGCAACGAGTAAAGTGGTCTTCAGGCAGTGAGCAGTCTTTGGGGGTATAAGTGGGGGTATATCCAGCGAGTTCAACTATTTAATGTCTTTTAAAACAATCTGTGACGTGTTATTTATGAGGGTTACCGGGCCCACCAATTCACCGTTAGGGCTCCGACCATGAGTACGAATTGGCGCGATGTGGGTCCAATCGAGACTCTGGGCCAGAGGCCGGTCAATGCCGTGCAGGTCGAGGCCAAGCGCCTCGCCGTAATCTGCCGCGACGGAAAGTTCAGCGTGCTCTCAGGGGTCTGCAGTCACGTGGGTGGTCCGCTCGGTGAGGGCAGCCTCGAGGGCGAGTACCTGACCTGTCCCTGGCACTACTGGAAATACCACTGGCAGACCGGGCTCGGCGAACCGGGCTTCGAGGACGACGCCATTCCTGCCTATGCCTCGAAGGTCGAGAGCGGTCGTCTGCTCGTCGACCTGGACTCGCACACCAAGCGCTCACGCAAGCCGCACGCTCCCCATCCGCTCGCACGCGCGCCAAAGCGAGCGCCCGGCGATGTGCGTGTCGTGGCGATTTCAACGACTTCGATGACTGCGGAGCACCCGCGCTTCAGCACCTCCGACTACCTGCTCGATATCGCGCTCGCCAAGGCGGGAAGCGGGGCTTGCGAGACACGCCTGATACGGCTGCGCGACCTGAAGTTCCGGCACTGCGAGGGTTTCTATTCGAAGTCGGCCCACGCCTGCACCTGGCCCTGTTCGATCACCCAAATGGACGCGAGCGATCAGCTCGACCAGGTGTACGAAGCGTTCGTGCATTGGGCGGATGTGATGCTGATCGCCACGCCGATCCGCTGGGGAGCGGCGAGCAGCCTGTACTACAAGATGATCGAACGCATGAACTGCATCCAGAACCAGGAGACGATCGCGAACCGGGAGCTGCTGCGCAACAAGGTCGCCGCCTTCATCATCACGGGTGGGCAGGACAACGTGCAGTCGGTGGCCGGGCAAATGCTCGGATTCTTTGCCGAAGTGGGCTGCGTGTTCCCGCAGTTCCCGTACATCGCGCATTCGCGCGGCTGGACGGCCGAGGACATGGAAAACAACGTCACCGAAGTCCGCAACAGTACGATGCTGCGTGCCGGCGCCGAGGCGCTCGTCGAGCGCTCCGTGGCGATGGCAAGAGCGCTGCTGCGCGACTCCCTGGAGCCTTGCGATCACATCCGGGGCGGGCGCAAGGGGCATCCGCTGGCCGAGTAGCCGCGGCCGCGCCGGCTGAACTCAATGCCCCGGCTGCCCTTCCCAACTCGATTGGGCGGCACGCAGCAACCGGGTGTTCTTCACCAGGGCCGCCTCAAGCCGCTGCGCCTGGTCCGCCGCGAGCTTCCAGTCCGATTGTTCAACGGCCTCGGTGAGACCCGGAAATTCCAGGTGATCGTAGTTGTAGCGGGCCGCGTAGAGCAGGTGGCGGAACCAGGGGCGGCCAGGAATGCCGGCGGGGTCCAGCCAGTTGGACTCCACCTCCATGAGTTGCGCGTTCAGATCGCGCAACCCTGGCGCGCTGCCGTGATCGGCGGCCAGATCCTTCGACGTGCGCTCACGCAGAGCCTGGCCGGCCGCCCGGAACTCGGCGATCCGCTGGTGCAGACTCGCGAGCGACAGCTGCTGTGGATCGATCTTGCTGTTGTGCTCGAGCTCGAGCAGGAATGTCTCGAGGGCCGCGGCGTTCGCCTCGAAGTCAAAGGGCAGCAGGTCGGCATTCGCCAGCCGCAGCGCGGTGAGCCCCCAGATGCGCGTCAGCGCCACGTGGTAATCGAAGCCGGGGTCGCCGACCTGCGTCATCCAGTAGTGATCGTCGTAGCTGCTGTGGTACACGCCGTAGTCACCGACGAAACCCAGATTGATGACCGGGCGGCCCAGGTGGTTGAGGAACACCGTGTGATCGGATCCGCTCCCGATGCGCGGATTGGCAAGCTCGGCATCCGCCGGCGGTGCACTGCGCTTCTTGTCGCGAACCGTCGTCACGCGCCAGGCCTCGTACAGCGTTCTGCCTGAAGGCACGCGTACGTCCTTGGACGCCTCGATGAGCATCGGCGCCAGCGAGGCCACCGCGGAGGAATCGAAGCGCAGGCCCTCGGGTCCGGCCGTGGCGGCGGCTCCCGCGACGGCTTCATCGACATTCAGATAGGCGACGAGCTTGCGCTGCAGCTGGTCCTCGAACTGCTCGCCCCACTCCGTCGAGCCGGTGAGTGCGTATTCTTCACCATCCCAGCTGCACACCACGAGCGTCCGCCGTGGCCGGTGACCGCCGTGCTTGAGCCGCCCGAGCGAGCGCGTCAGCTCCAGCATCGCGGCCGTGCCGCTCACTGGATCGACGCCGCCGTCCACCCAGGCATCACGGTGATTGCCGATGAGCACCCACTCATCCGGCAATTCGCTGCCGCGGATGCGCGCCTCGACCACCGTGTAGGGCTTGATGCTCGTGTCCATGTCCACGTGCACGTGCACGGAGACGCCACCGCTGTAGCGATAGGTGATCGGGAGCGCGCCGCGCCATTCCGGCGCGACCTCAGCGCCATCCATGCTCTCGAGCAGCGGCTTGGCGTCATGCCAGGACAACGGCAGGGCGATGATCTTGGGCAGCGAGCGCGCGTCGGCGAGCGGTATGCGCCGCGCACCGGGGAGTGATGCCCAGCCCGGAGTCGTCGGGTCGCCGGGGACGATGTAGTCGTAGGTGATCGCGCCGTGCTGAATATGGGTCTCGGGGCCCCAGGGGCCGTCCGGGAACACCTTGCCCCGGGCGTAGCCGTCTTCGGCCGGATCGGAATAAATGAGCAGCGCCGCGGCGCCTTCCCTTTCGGCCGTCAGCGCCTTGAAGCCCCGGTAGCTGTAGGGGTTTGAATATCGAACGATGACGATCTTGCCCTTGACGCTGATGCCGTTGCGCCGGAGCACCTCGTAGTCTTCCGGATTCCCGCTGTGCGCGTACACGAGCTCGGCCGTGACGTCTCCGGACGCGGAATAACCGAAGTAGGAACGGGCGTTGTCCGGATTGCTGGTGGCCGGATCGACCTCATACGGCTCTTCCCGGAGTGAGGCTTCATAGTGCCGGGGCGCCGTCATTTCAAGCGTTACGCTGCGCGGGCTCGAGTGCAGCACGTCGTAGCGCCGCAGCTTGACCTCTTCCCATCCCTGCTTGCGCCACTCGCGGGCCACGATCTGCGCCAGTTCGTTGTTGCGCGCGGAGGCCGCCGGATGCGGCTGTGAGGAAAAGACACGATGCCACTCGCGCACCTGAGCGGGGGAGGGCATGGACTGGAAGGCATTCTCGAGGCGGCGTTCGGCCGCAGCGTGCGTGGGCGCAAAGCCCAGGATCGGCGCCGGGAGAGCCTGTTCTGTGCCGGTCTGGGCCAGCAGCAGGGAGGAAGCGCCCAGCAGCGCCGCGGCGAGGAGAATTCTCACCAAACGAGCGTAGAGACTTCGCTGGTCTTTCGCAATACATGCAGCCGTATGCAATGATTGGCGCGCGCCATTTACGACAACTACTGCCATGCGCCCCGAGACACAGACGGTACTGCACAGCTGGTGCAGGCAGACCGAATGGAACGCACCGACCATCATCGGCGGCGCTGGCGCCCGGCTGCACACCGCCGATGGGCGCACAATTCTGGACTTCAGCAGCCTGGCCGAGTGCAGCAACCTCGGCCATCAGCATCCGCGCGTCGTCGAGGCCATCCGGGCGCAGGCGCAGCGGCTGTGCTTCGTCACCAGCGCCTGGGGCGCCGAGCCGCGTGCACGGCTCGCGGAGCTGCTGCTGGAGAAGTCCGGCTTTCCGGACGGGCGAGTGTACTTCACGCTGGGTGGCGCCGATGCGAACGAGCACGCGGTCAAGTTCGCGCGCCAGGCGAGTGGCAAGCCGCAGGGCTGGATCATCGCGCGCGATCGCTCCTACCACGGCGCGAGCTACGCGACCATGGCACTGTCCGGAGATGCGCGCACCGTGGCGCAGGCCGATCCTGCGGCCTTTCACGTGGCGCACGTGCCGCCGCCCTACGCCTATCGCTGCCCCTTTGGCACCACCACGGACAGCGCCTGTGGCGTCGCTGCAGCCGAACGCGTCGGCGAAGTTATTGATCAGCACGGTGCCGCCGAGGTTGCGGCCGTGTTGATGGAGCCGAATGCGGGAACCAACGGCATCGTCGCTCCGGACAGCTACTGGCCTGCGCTGCGGCGGAAGACCGGGGAGCACGGGGTCTGTCTGATCGCCGATGAAATCATGAGCGGCTTTGGCCGCTGCGGTGAGTGGTTCGCCTGGCAGCGCTTCGGGGAGGAGGGACGGCCGGACCTGATGACCCTCGCCAAGGGACTCACGGGCGCCCACCTGCCGCTCGGGGCGGTCATTCTGTCCGGTGCGGTGGCGCGGCGGCTCGAGCCGCAGCTGCTGCTCACTGGCCTCACCTACTGCGGGCACCCGCTCTCCTGCGCCGCCGGCGTGGCCGCCGTCGAGAGTTACCAGGAGGAAAACCTGATCGCGCGCTCACGCCGCCTCGGCGCCGCGATGCGTGAGCGCCTCAGGCGAATGCAGTCACGACACGATGTCATTGGCGAGGTGCGCGGAGGGCAGGGCTTGTTCGCGGTGATCGAGCTGGTCTGCAATCGCGCCAGCCGTGCGCCGCTCTCGCCCTGGCCGGATGTGCATCAGGCGCTCAAGGCGCTGCTGCACTCGGCGCTGCAATCCGGTGTTTCCTTTGCCGCGCGCGGCAATCTCATCCTGCTCGCGCCGCCCCTCGTTATTGAAGAGCAGGACCTGGCGGATGGACTGGAGCTGCTGGACCGGTTGCTGGGCGAGCTGACGTTGGCTCTCGAGAAGGCAGTGCCGGTGAGCTCATGAGCTTCAAGCTGACGTACTCGACCATGTTTGATCCACCGCCGGAGCTGCACACGGGCTTTGACGCCGCCATGAGCGCGGTGCTGACCCGGCTGGGCGCCCGGCACGCGCTCTATATCAATGGCCGCGACGGGCGCCTGGATCGGTGGAATGAAACGCGCAATCCCGCCAATCAGCGCCAGGTGCTGGGCCACTTCGTCGCAGGCCGCGCCGTGGACGCGGATGCGGCCGTGCAGGCGGCGCATCGCGCCTCGGCGGGATGGCGCAAGAGTTCCGTGAGGTCGCGCCTGCAGCTGCTGCGCCGCGTGGGGCAGCTGATCGAGCAGCGCGTCTACGAGATGGCCGCGGCGCTCACCCTGGAGACCGGCAAGAATCGCCTGGAAGCGATCGGCGAGGTGCAGGAGACGGCCGATTTCTTTAAAGGGTACTGTGATGACTTCGAGCGCTCCGGTGGTTTCGATCGCGCGTTGGCTGATGACCCGATCGCGGGCGTGGTGTCGCGCAATCGCAGCGTGATGAAGCCGCACGGAGTCTGGGTCGTCATTGCACCGTTCAATTTCCCGGTCGCGTTGGCGGGAGGGCCCACCGCCGCCGCGCTGGTCACGGGCAACACCGTGGTGCTGAAAGGAGCGAGCGCCACGCCCTGGGCAGGCCGGATGCTCGCCGATTGCATCCGGGATGCGGGGCTCCCTCCGGGCGTGTTCAATTACCTGAGCGGCTCCAGCAATGAAATCGGGGTTCCGCTGATCGAGCATCCGCTGACGGCCGGCGTCACTTTCACGGGCTCCTACGAAGTGGGCATGGGTATCGTGCGCTTGCTCCAGTCGGGACGGATACCCCGGCCCTGCATCGCCGAGATGGGTGGCAAGAACGCCTGCATCGTTACGCCGGCGGCCGATCTCGAGCGCGCGGCCACCGGTATTGTGCGTTCCGCCTTTGGCATGGGGGGCCAGAAGTGTTCCGCCCTCTCGCGCCTCTACGTGCACCGCGACGTCGCTGATGCCCTGCATGACAAAATCATGGAGCGAGTCGCCGGGCTGCGCATCGGCGATCCGGCGCTGAAGGACAACTGGTTGGGCCCGGTGACGACGCGAAACGGCTACGACAGCTATGCGCGCTACGTGGACCAGCTGCGCGCCGCGGGCAGTCGGGTGCTGTGCGGCGGGGAACAATTGCGGGACGGAGAACAGGAACAGGGGTTTTTCGTGCGCCCGACCCTGGCCGAGGCGCCGCCCGAACATCCGCTCTGGCAGGTGGAGATGTTCCTGCCGATACTCATGACGCATCGCGTGTCATCGATCGGCGAGGCCATGGAGCTCGCCAACCGCTCGCCCCTCGGCCTGACCGCGGGTTTCTACGGCGGGGCCGGCGAGATCACCTGGTTTCAGGACAATATCGAAGCCGGCGTGACCTACGCCAACCGGCCCCAGGGCGCGACCACCGGGGCGTGGCCGGGCTACCAGGCGTTCGGCGGCTGGAAGGGCTCGGGCAATACCGGCAAGGCAATCGGTTCCTTCTATTACCTGCCGCAATACATGCGTGAGCAATCGCAGACCGTCGTCGACTAGGGAGTCTCTATGCGTCCACCGCACATCCGCACCGCGTTGCCCGGACCGAAGGCGCAGGCGCTGCTCGCGCGCGATTTCGCCGTCACCACACCTTCGCTGCCGCGCGACTACCCCTTCGTCATGGCCAAGGGCCGGGGCGCGGAGGTCTGGGACATCGACGGCAACCGCTTCCTGGACTTTGCCGCGGGCATCGCGGTGTGCAGCACCGGCCACTCGCATCCGGCCGTGGTGCAGGCGATCAAGGAGGCCGCCGATGAGTTCCTGCACATTTCGAGCGACTACTGGCACGAGCGACTGACGCGCCTGGCCGAAAAGATCAATGCGCTCGACCCGATGCGCGAACCGGTGATGGTGTTCCCCTGCCAGAGCGGCACGGAGACCGTCGAGGCGGCTCTCAAGCTGGCGCGCTACGTGACCGGACGGCCGAGATTCATCGGGTTCCTCGGTGGCTTCCACGGGCGCACGATGGGCTCGCTCGCCTTCACCGCCAGCAAGTACACCCAGCAGGCGGGATTTTTCCCGACCATGCCGGGCGTGACCCACGTGCCCTATCCGAATGTTTACCGCCCGCTGTTCGCCGGGCCTGATCAGGGCCGCGCGGTACTCGATTACATCGAGAACGTGCTATTCCAGAGCAATGTGCCCGCCAGCGACGTGGCCGCCATCCTCGTCGAGCCGATCCAGGGCGAAGGCGGGTATCTGGTGCCGCCCGACGGTTTCCTGCAGGGCCTGCGCGAGCTGTGCGACCGCCACGGTATCCTGCTCATTTTTGACGAAGTGCAATCCGGCATCGGGCGCACGGGGAAGATGTTTGCCAGCCAGCATTGGGGCGTCTCGCCTGACATCATGACCCTGGCGAAGGGCCTGGGATCGGGCATGCCCATCGGCCTGATGGTCGCGCGCCGGCGCCACATGGAAAAGTGGAAGCGCGGCGCCCACGGCAATACCTTTGGCGGCAATCCGCTGTGCTGCGCGGCGGCGCTGGCGACGCTGGATCTGGTGGAGCGTGAATATGCCGCCAATGCCGAGAGCGTTGGTCAGTACTTCATCCACGCCCTGCGCCAGCTGCAGCAGCGCTTCGAGTGCGTCGGCGACGTGCGCGGCAAGGGGCTCATGATCGGCATGGAACTGGTCAGCGACCGGAGCAGCCGCAAGCCGGCCAAGCAGCTGTGCGAAAAGGTGCTGACGCGTGCCTATCACAATGGACTGCTGTTGCTGTCCTGTGGGCAGAGTACGGTGCGCTTCATTCCACCGCTGATGGTCACTCGCGCGCACGTCGATGAGGCGATGGCGATGATCGAACCGGCGCTGCGGGAAGCGCTGGCGGAGAGCTGAATGTTCCGGCGCCGACTGCGTTAGCGCAGGCCGATGATCGCCACGGCGCTGACGCTCTGCGTCGGCATGCCGCCGAGATTGTGGCTCAGCCCCAGCGAGGGCCTTCCCCGCCGCTGGCGTGCGCCGGCGCGGCCCAGCAGCTGCAGATAGTTTTCATACAGCATCCGCAGGCCCGAGGCGCCGATGGGATGCCCGAAGCATTTCAGTCCGCCGTCGAGCTGGCAGGGCAGTGCCCCGTCCGCATCGAAAGTGCCGTCCAGCACGTCGGTCCAGCCGCGCCCCACCTCGCTGATGTGCAGGTCTTCCATGGTGACGAGCTCGGTGATCGAAAAGCAGTCATGCACTTCCAGCAGGCCGAGCTGGTTGCGCGGTTTGGTGATGCCGGCTTCCGCGTAGGCGCGCGTGGCGGCGATGCGCGTCGTGTGCAGGTAGCTGCCGTTCCACTCCGAAGCCTGGCTTTCCCAGCCATTGGAGCTGACGACCTGCAGGGCCTTAACGGTCACCAGTTCGCGCTTGCCGAGGCCGCGTGCGATTTCCGGGGTCGTGACGATGGCGCAGGCGGCGCCGTCGGAGACACCGCAGCAGTCGTACAGCCCCAGCGGCTCGGCGATGATCGGCGCGTTAAGGACGGTGTCCAGGTCGATCTCCCGGCGCAGATGCGCCTTCGGGTTCCTGGCGCCATTGGCATGGCTCTTCACCGACACGTGCGCCATCGCGCGCTTCAGGTCGGGCCTCTTCACGCCATGCACGGCGCCGTAGGCGTCGGCCAGCTGGGCAAAGTTCCCGGGCGCGGAGCCGCTCACCCCGATCATGTCGAGCGTCGTCCCGCGCGAGCGGACCGGCAGGCCCGCGTAACCGGTGTCCTTCAGTTTTTCCACGCCGAGCGCCAACGCGATGTCCGCCGCGCCGGCGGCGACGGCGTAGACCGCGCCGCGAAAGGCCTCGGTCCCGCTCGCACAGTAATTCTCGACCTTGGTCGCGCCGATGTCTCTCAGTCGCAGGGCCGTCGCGAGGGGAATGCCCGAGGGACCGATATTGACCGCATCGAAGGCCACGCTCAGCCACGCGGCTTCGATCTGCGGCGTGCCGATACCGGCATCCGCGAGCGCCTCCGTGTAGGCCTCCACCATCAGCTGCTCGGCACTCGCGTCCCAGCGCTCGCCAAAGCGTGCACAGCCCATGCCGAGGATCGCGACCGTGTCCTTGATGCCCGTTGCCATGGATGTGCCGGTTACCGGACCGGCGCGGCCTTCCAGTAGTACCTGGTGAAATGGCGCAGTTCATCGATCCCCTTGATGCGAAACACCATCCGCACTGTCCGGCCCACCGCAATCGATTCGCTGTCCGGGTCGGCAAATTCAGTCACCAGGCGGCCGCCGCCTTCAAAATCGATCACGCCGTGGTACAGCGGCGGCGAGGGTGAGTAGGCGAGCCGGTCCGCCGTGTAGCTCACGATGCGCCCGAGCCGGTCCGCCAGCGGATAGTCCTCATGCCTTCCGGCCGTGGGTTCGCCGGTGTGCACGGACAGTTCGGCGGGCGGATACTGCACGGCGCCCGTCTGGGTATCGCGACTGCCGATGAGACCCAGCACGGCCCGGCGGTGGCGATAAAGGGTCGTCCCAGGCTGCTTCTGCTCGGCTTCCGCGCGCATGCCGCGCTCGAGCTCGAGCAGCCCCCGATGGAAGAGGAAGCGCAGGTAATTCTCATCCGGCTGCCGGCGTGCCAGGGACTGGGCGACCGGCGCGCGCCGCGGCATGCGCCCGATCGCCGCCGAGGTTTCAAACAGCAGCAAGTCGCAGCCCTGGCCGAAGCCGACGAGAAGGAGCTTCTCGCGCGGGCGCGCGGACTCAAGCACATTCGCCAGCATGAGCAGCGGGTGGGCGACACCGCTGTCCCCGACGGTCCCGGCCAGGTTGTCCACGACCGCCTCCGGGCGGCAGCCCGCGGCCCGGGCGATAGCCTCGGCCACGCCGCGGTTCGGGAGCGGAATCACCAGGTGATGGATCTCGCCCGGACTAACGCCGAAGCGCTGCAGCCCTTCGCTGAGCGCCTTGCCGACGAGGGCGATATGACCCTCGTCCCGGATCCAGCGGCTTTCCCACGCATAGTCCAGGGGCTCGCCGGCGGCCCTGAAGTGATCGACAAAATCGACGGTGACGCTGTGCGTCCCCAGCAGGCGTGCCACGGGATCGCCGGAACCTACGAGCACGGCGGCCGCGGCGTCGCCCTGCATCAGTTCGGCCTCGGAGGCCGCGCGCGAATTGCGCCGGTCGGCGGCCAGGCACAACTGCGGCCGTCCCGCCGCAGCCGCCGCGTTCAGCGCCTGGATCAGCGCCGAGGTTGCGGCACGTTGGCTGCCCGTCACATCGAGCACGCCCACCGTGTCGGAAAGGTTCAGCGCCTCCTTGACGATGCCCGAGTTCTGGCGGTCCGCGAAGGGCAGGGTGGTCGAGGCGAGTGAGAGCGAGGCGATCGTCGAGCGATCGATTCCGGTGAGGCAATCGCGCGCCGCCTCCACCGCCATCGTGATGCTGTCTTCGTCCCAGTCCGCCACGGCGCGCTCGCCGTGCGCCAGTCCCTTCAGGCCCGGAGCAAACCAGGCGTGCGCCGCGCTGATCGCCGCGCGCTGCAGGCGCCGCTGCGGCACATAGGCACCGAACGCCAGGATTCCGGCTTCGGCAGCCAATCAGTTCCCGGGCAATACCGGCAGAGGGGGCGCCGCGAGCGGCACCGCGGAGCGATAGTCCTGGCCCAGCAGGGCCGCGATCGTGGCCGCGATCTGCGCCTGCTCCACGGCGGGCGCGCCATGGCGCTCGCCCAGCGGCGCGGTGTCCGGGCCGATCGTCGCGATCCAGATGTTCTCCGAACCCTTCTCCTTGATGCCGTGCTCTTTCCAGTCCACCAGGCCGCTGCCGCGCCCGTGATCCGTCGTGATGATGAAAGTGGTCTGGCCGCGGTACTGAGGCATTGACTGCATCGTATCCCAGAGTTCGTGCACAAAAAGATCCAGATGGTGCGTGGCCTCAAGGATCAGATCGTACCGTCCGGCGTGTCCCCAGTCGTCGGTCTCGCCAAAACCGACGAACAATGCCCGGGGTTGGCTCGTATGCAGGTAATCGAGCAGCCGCGCCTGCACGAAGGCATCGGGAGCCTCCCCCTCTTCCTGCGCCGTGGTCGTGCGATAGAGCCGTTCAAGGAGCGCCTGGCGCGGCGTCGGATCGGGCGTGGGCGGAAGTCTGGATCCGACCCGCATGTCCAGGTGGCTGCGCGATTCGTTGAAGACGTCGGTGAACCAGGTCCAGCTGCCGAAGACGGCGCTCTTGCCCTCAAGACCCGGTCGTTGGTTGAGCCACTCGAACACCGTCACGTTCGGATTCGGTCCGTAGTTGTTGCCGTCGATGTCGGTGCGATCGATGCGCGGGTCGGGGTGCCCGGTCAGCATCTCGTTGTAGCCGGGATAGGAATAGGCTACGCCGTTGGTCACGCGGGCGATGCTGCCCACCTCCTGGTTGCCGAACAGCTGGCCCTGCTTTGCGATCACGTCCCACATGAAGGGCATGAGCAACCGGCGCCGCTCAGACGAAGAATCATCCCAGAAGCGCTTCTTGAGACTGTCCGCGCTCTCCCACATGCCGCCCTTCGGATCGTCGAGGAGGCTCCGGTCGGCGCCGGTGAACACCTCCTGCCAGCGCAGGCCGTCGGAGACGATCAACACCACATTGCGGGTCTTCAGCTGCGCCAGGGAGGGCGCACTGACGACGGCCGCGCAGAGCGCGGCGCAGAGCGGCAACCACGAGTTGCGTATCGGCCTGCGCATTGAAATCTCCCGGTCCACGGCCAATTCTGTCTGCCGCGGATCTTATCAGAGGATAAACTCGCCCAGATGAACCGCCTCTCCATCGGTCGCCTGGCCGGGGCCGCGCTGCTGGCCTGCGCCTGGTGCCCGATGCGGCGGAACGTCCGTCTTTTCCCCGCTGAACGTCCATTGCATCCCGTACCCTGCCAGCGCATGATTTTTCAAACAGCCGCCCTTTAACCCTCGGGAGTCACCGATGACCGGACAACCGGCCCTGGATCTCAAAGTACCGATAGGTCCAACGGATCACGTACGCGGCTCACGTGACGCGCGCATCACCGTGGTCGAGTACGGTGACTTCGAATGTCCCATCTGCCGCGCGGCAGAACCGGGTGTACGGATGCTCCTGGACCAGCATCCAACGACGGTGAGACTCATTTACCGGCATTATCCAGTGGAAAGTGCCCATCCCCATGCGCTGATGGCGGCGGAGGCCGCCGAAGCGGCGGCCGCGGAAGATCAGTTCTGGCCCATGCACGATCTGCTGCTGCGCCAGCATGCGCGGCTCGATCGCGCGACGCTGAATGATTACGCGACGCAGCTCAATCTGGGTCTCGCGCAGTTCAAGGCCGCGCTCGATGATGAAATTTACCGCCAGCGCGTGCGCGAACAGGTCGATGGAGCCACCCGCAGCCACGTGCGAACCTCGCCGGGATTCTTTGTGAACGGGCGGCTGGTCGACGTCTCGGGCGGACTGCACCGGCTCGGCGAAGCCATCGCCCAGCAATTGCGCTAAGAACCAGACGCCCCTGGCGATAAAGCCCCTCAGCAACCTATCGGCAACGCACGGCAGCGGCGTACATCCGCTGTCCACACCGCGCGGTTGCTCAATGGCCGGTTCCGTTACGGATGATGTCAGCGCGCCGTTGCCAACGGCTCCACGGCAAAGGTCACATACACCGAGACCTCGTACTCTTTCTCGTCAAAGCCCGGCACAGCGGCGTAGTTGTCGGGGGTCGGCGGCTTATCCAGCATGACCCTGCGTGTGCCCGTTATAATGACTTCGTTCAGTTGACCGCCCTCCGATTCGCGAGCACCCGCATCCGAAAAGCTGAAACCGACTGCTCGCAGCGTGGCCCCAAGACGTTGTTCGTAGAAATTCTTCCGGCCGAGTGCATCGTCGAACGCCGTGCGGCGAACCTGTTCTTCCAGTTCCCGCTGCTTTGAATACTCGAAGGCGATGGCGCCAATGGAGAGATCCGGCGGGTTGGTGCCCGCTGCCGTCACGAGCATCAGTTGGCGTTCGTCCACCACATCGACGATCAGCCGATTGGTGACTTCAAAGCTACTGGGTGTCTTTCCAAACCACCCGTACTGCGGTGAATTCGAAAACTTCTGAGCCCGGATGGATTTGGCGTCAATACCCTGCGATTGGAGTGTTTGCGCCAGAGCCTCGCGGCGTTGGGCGTTGGCGGCGATGGCAGCGGTCAGATCCTTTCCCTGCGTATGCACGATCACGGTGACGTGCCCCACGTCGGCCTGCACGCTCTGCTTCGCGTGCCCCACGAGCACGACTTCGCGATTGCCGGTCCGCAGGAACTGCCGCAACTCCGTCGGCGTGCCTTTCAACTCCGGCTCTGCCGCCTGAATCCTGCCGGTCGCCAGGATCGACAGCACGAGCACAATTGTTGAGAACTTGCCCATCACCTTCTCCTCAATGCGGTCGAGTGGCCGCGAACGCACTCTAACTCCCAGCGCCGCCACGCCCAACTCGCCTGCATCTGTCTCCACCGCCGTTCAACCGCGCCAACGCCTACGCCAGAGGACGGTAACCGCATTCAGTTGCCTAGGAGGGTGGAGACCTGACGCCCTCGAGCACTTCCCGCAGAAGACCCTTTACGCGCTCGCCGAACTCTTGCCCAAAAGTCCCTGGCTAGGAGCCCGGACGGATCAGCAGCTCGGCGGGCGCAGACTGATCGGCGATTGTCAGGGTAAGGAGCTGGTTCTTGACGTCCGCGTGCGCCATGACCTCCTGCCCGTTCAGCATCGCCCGCGCTGCCCCCTTCCAACCGTGGACGTGGATTTGCAGTTGTGTCCACCAGGGATGGAACTCCCCGCTCCGCGCCTCGAACCGGATTTTCAGCTCATCGGCAGTCGCCGCGCAGTTCAGCTCCTGCCGCAGGTAGCCCCCGCGCTGGTAGCCGAGCGTATGGCCGTCGTCGGCATACAGCACGCCGTGACAACCATCACCTGGATAGACTTCCAGCGAAAGCGGGCCCTGCGGCTTGTCCGCGGTGCTCTGCACCAGCGGCTGGCGCGGCAGGATCGTGCCGGCGCGCACGTAGACCGGCAGGCTGGCCAGTGAGGGCACGGCGCTTACGGTCTGCACGGTGGCGCCCTTCGCTCCCGGTGCGGTCACGACTTTTGCATAGTCGACTCGCGCGCCGCTCCAGTAGTCGAACCAACCGCCCGCCGGCAGGCAGATGTTGTAGGCCGCTGGGGACTCGAAATTCGGCGGCGGCGCGATCAGCAGCCTGTCTCCCAGCATGAAGGCGCTGGACTGGTCGCAGGGCCCCTGCAAGGCGTCGGGATAGTCGTAGAACACGGGCCGCATCAACGGCGCGCCGGTGCGCGCGTTCGCATCGGCCAGCGCATAGATATAGGGCATCAGCCGGTAGCGCTCCTCGATGAAATGGCGGCGGATCGCCGTGTGCTGCGGGCCGTCGATCCACGGTTCCCGGCGGGTGGAGTCATTGGACGAGTGCGCGCGGAACACCGGCGTGAAGGCGGCGATCTCCATCCAGCGTGTCAAAAGGTCCGCGCTCGGTGCGCCCTTGAAGCCGCCGACATCGGCGCCGCTGTAACTGAAGCCGCTCATCCCCAAATTGAGCAGCATCGAGATGGACAGCTTGAGGTGATTCCAGGTGGAGCTGTTGTCGCCCGTCCAGGTCACGGCATAGCGCTGGCCGCCGGCAAAGCTGGCGCGTGTCATGACGAAGGGGCGTTCGTCGGGGGCCAGGCGACGCATGCCCTCGAAGGTGGCGCGGGAATTTTCCATGCCATAGATGTTATGAATCTCGGCGTGCGTGGCCGTGCGCGCGGCGAAGCCGGGTTCCTCGATGCGATGCCGGACATCCTCCGGCATGGTCTTGCTGGCCGTGAGGAAAATGGCCGGCTCGTTCATGTCGTTCCAGAAGCCGACGATCCCGGCCGCCATGAACGCCCCGTACAGACTGCCCCACCAGTCGCGCGAGCGCGCCGCGGTAAATTCCGGAAACACCGATAGCCCGGGCCAGACGGTGCCCACGTAGGTCGAGCCGTCGGCCCGCTTGAGGAAGTGATCGCCCGTCGTGCCGCTCTCGTAGGGCGCATACCCCTGGCTGGGCGCGTCGGCGATGTGCAGATCGGTGATGGCGACCAGGTGTATGCCCTGTCGCCCCACGTCCCGCGCCAGCCCCGGCAGGTCGGGGAAGGTGGTCCTGTTGGTGGTGAAGGGCCGGTTACGGTCCTGGTAGTCGATGTCCATCCAGATCACGTCGGCCGGGATGCGTTCGGCGCGCATCCGGTTGGCGATGCCGCGCACTTCCGCCGCGCTCATATAGCTGTAGCGCGACTGCTGGAAGCCGAGCGCCCACTGCGGCGCGAGCGGCGCCTTGCCGCTTAAGTCCGTGAAGCGCTCGACCACGCGGCTCAGCGCCGGTCCATAGATCAGGTAGTAGTCCATTGGTCCGTTCGCGGCGCCGAAGGAGAGGATCTCGGGATCCTGCCGGCCAAAGTCGAACCAGCTTCGCCAGGTGTTGTCCAGGTAAATGCCGTAGCTGCCTGCGGGCCCACCGCTCGCGACGAAAAAGGGAACGCTCTTGTAAATCGGATCGGTCGATTCCTGGAAACCAAAGGCATCCGTGTTCCAGTTGACGAAGGACTCGCCGCGGCGGTCCAGGGGACCGGTCTTGTCGCCCAGCCCGAAATAATGCTCCGTCGCCGGCAGCCGCTTGTGCAGCCTGAAGGCAGGACCGTGCATCTCCACGGCCTCCTGCAGCGCATCCTCGGACAGGACCTGTCCCTGCAGATTGCTGACAATGAGGCGCAGGGGTGTGCGCTCAATCCGGACCGCGAGTGCGGCGGTGCGGAATCCCACCGCATCCGCTTCGCTCGAGGCCTGCACGTGCACCCGCTGCGCGCGCAGCGCGGCGGGCACCACCCAGGAAGCGTCCTCGGGCTCGCTGCCGGTCGGCGCGATCCGCACGCGCAGCAGGTCATCGGCCAGGGCATCGACGCTCATGCGCAAGGCGCCCGAGCGTGCATCGGCCCCATCGCTGCGCACGCTCAACTCGGTGCCCGAATCGGCGCCGGCCATGCCGGAGGCCAGGCAGGAGCCGAGCAGCAGCACCAGGATGCCGCGAGTTCCAAGATCATGACGCTGCATCGTTGTCCCCTGAATCCAGTTGCTCAATGAAAACGCGCAATGAAAATCCGAGCTGCCATAATTACTGAGGGCGAAGCTTAGTGGGTTCCATGCGCGGGAAGTTTCTCCTGTTGATGTGCCTGTGTCACGTGGCGGTTGATGCCGCTGACGCGCCTCAGCGCACGCCCCTGCCTTTGCGGACTGATGATGTCATCGCCACGGCCGCCGGCTGCCTCGCCCACGCCCTCTGCACGACCGCCTGCATCAGACGGTGAATCTTTCCTGGAGCCCATCCCATCATGAAACCCACCACCCCGCCGCGGCTCGCCATTGCCGCCCTGTCCAGCATCGCCCTACTGGCGGGCGCCGCGCGGCCGGCCGCCGCGGCGCCTTCCCCGGCGCCTCCGTCCGATCCGATCACGCTCAGCGTGGATGCGCGGGCGGTGGGAACCGCGTTCCCGCATTTCTGGGAGCAGATGTTCGGTTCCGGGCGCGCGGTGCTCGCGCTGCGTGACAACTACCGCAAGGACGTGCGCCTGGTGAAGGCCGTGGCCGACTTCCGCTACGTGCGCTTCCACGCCATTTTTCATGACGAAGTCGGCCTGTATGACGAGGACGCCACCGGCAAGGCGGTCTATAACTTCTCCTACGTCGATCAGATCTACGACGGGCTGCTGGCCGATGGTGTGCGTCCGTTTGTCGAACTCAGCTTCATGCCCCAGAAGCTCGCCAGCGATCCGAATGGCATCTTCGGATTCTGGTACAAGCCCAACAACTCGCCGCCGAAGGACTATGCGAAGTGGGATGCGCTGATCGACGCCTTCGCGCGGCATCTGGTCGAGCGCTACGGGCTCGACGAAGTCGCGCAGTGGTATTTCGAGGTCTGGAACGAGCCCAACATCGGCTTCTGGGGCGGCAAGCCCTACCAGTCCACCTACTACGAGCTGTACGACCACACCGCCCGGGCGCTCAAGCAGGTCAACGCGCGCCTGCGCGTGGGCGGCCCCTCGACGGCGCAGGCGGCCTGGGCCGGGAATTTCATCGAGCACTGCAAGCACGACAACGTGCCGGTCGATTTTGTGTCCTCGCACGTCTACGCCAACGACCTGTCGCAGGATGTGTTCCAGAACGACGTGGCGGTGCCCCGCGACCAGATGGTCTGCCGCGCCGTGCGCAAGGTGCATGAGGAAATCACGGCCTCGCCGATGCCGACCCTGCCGCTCATCTTCTCCGAGTACAACGCCAGCTTCATGAACGAGCCGAACGTCACCGACAGCGTGTACATGGGCCCGTGGCTCGCCACGACGATCGCCCAATGCGATGGCCTGACCGAGGCGATGAGCTACTGGTCGTTCTCCGACGTGTTCGAGGAGCAGGGCGTCGTCAGGACCCCGTTCTACGGCGGCTTCGGCATCGTCGCCGAGGACGATATTCCCAAGCCGGCCTACAACGCCTTCGCAATGTTGCATCACCTGGGCGAGCTGCGATTGGCCTCGGCCAGCGATTCGGCGCTGGTCACGCGGCGCAAGGACGGGACACTCGTGCTGGCCCTGTGGAACTACGCGCCACCCGATGGCACCGGCGACAAGTACACGCATCCCGGCACACCGGGCCCTTATCGGAGTTTTGCGATCAACTTCAAGGGCCTGCGGAACGATGCCCACGCGATCGTCTGGCGCCTGGACCGGGGGCACGGCAATGCCGTCCGTGCCTTCGACGACATGGGCCGGCCGGCTTTTCCGAGCCGGCAGCAGATCAAGGAGCTCCGCGCGGCGGCAAAGCTGCCGGCGCCGCAGGCCTTGGCGCTCAAGGGCGGGAAACTGAGCCTCGAGGTCCCTTCGCAGGGCCTCGTGATCCTCGAGGTCCATTGAAGCTGGGCGGTGGCCGGGGCAGCGTGTTGGTGATGAGCAACAAGGCGCACTGCCGGCGGGGAACCACCCCGCCGCGCATATCTTAAGGTCGCGATGCGGAGGCCAAGGGGCCAGCCAGAGCTCGCCGCCGGCTCAGAAACACGGTTCATCGCCGCGCCGGCACGCATTGACAGCTTTGCGTGCTTGTATCTAGAATTCGGAAAACGTTTACTTGCACACTGGAAAACGTTTTCTTACAACAGAAATGGGGGTACCGTGGGAGGGGGTATGGCGGTGACCATCAAAGACGTGGCATTGCGTGCCAGAGTCTCCATTGCCTCCGTATCCCGGGCTCTGCATGGCACCGGCGTGGTCACCGAAAAGACGCGCCTGCGCGTGGAGCGGGCCGCGCAGCAACTGCGTTATACGCCACACGGTGTGGCGCGCAGCCTCATCACCCGGCGCACCAACACCATCGGTGTGCTGCTGCCCGACATCTACGGCGAGTACTTCTCCGAGCTGATCCGGGGCATCGACCGGGCCGCCCGCTTGAGGGGCCTGCATCTGCTGGTATCGAGTTCCCATGGCGATGCCGAGGAGGCCTCGCTGGCGCTGCGGGCCATGAGTGGCCGCGTAGACGGTGTGCTCATCATGTCGCCCTATGTCGATGCAAACCTGCTCGACCAGGCCCTTCCCGCCACCCTGCCGACTGTGCTGATGAACACGCCCGCTGACGCCGAGTGGGCTCCAGCCTTCCTAACCGACAATTTCGGCGGTGCGCGCGCCATGGTTGAACATCTGCGCGCCCTCGGTCATCAGCGCATTGCGCACATCACCGGGCCGGAGAGCAATTTTGAATCAGGTGAGCGGCTGCGAGGATTCCGCGCTGCTCTCGGACGCACGCTAGTGGCGCAGAGTCTCGTGGTGCCGGGCAATTTTACGGAAGAGTCCGGCTACCTCGCCGGGCGCCAGATCGCCGCCGCCACGCCGCGTCCGGACGCGGTGTTCGCCGGCAACGACATGATGGCCATCGGCTGCCTTTTTGCCTTGACTGAGGCGGGCGTGCGCGTGCCGCAGGATATCGCCCTCGCCGGTTTCGACGATATTCCGATCGCACGCTTCGTCACGCCGCCGCTGACCACGGTGCGTGCGCAGACCACCGAGCTCGGTCGCCAGGCTCTCGAGGAACTGGTCCGGGCCGTCGAACAGCCCGACAGCGTGCGGCGAGCGCGCCATACGCTGAGCACGACCCTGGTCATACGCGCTTCGTGCGCCAGCAGGCAGGTTTCAACAGCCGCAGTGAAGACTGAGCGGAATTGACAGAGGCACGGCACGCTAATCAGTGAACGGCAGTCGGAACAAAGGGGTGGGATATATGGCCAAGAGTAAGAATGTTGGCAGTCTGAAGAGTGGCATTTCGCCTATCGCAGTCGCAGTCGCCATCGCGCTGGGCGCTGCCCAGGCGGCCCGGGCGCAGGTGGAAACGTCGGCCCTGCAGGGTCATGTCGACGGAGTCGCTGCCGGGACGCAGGTGGTCGCGGTCGACAAGAATACCGGGCAGCGGGTGATTGGCGCCGTCGATGCATCGGGCGACTACGTCATCTTCGGCCTGCGCCCCTCGACCTATACGGTCACGGTTCCAGGACGCGACGCGCAGACGACCACGGTCCTCGTCGGCCAGACCGCGGTCGTCGATTTCGCGCAAGGGCCTGCGATCGAGACGGTGACCGTTATCGCCACCCGACGGACTCGTGAAGTTCGCACTCAGACCGTCGCAACGAATATCACCCCTGAGCAGATCGAGAACCTGCCTCAGAACAAGCGCAACTTCCTGAGCTTCGCGGCTCTCGCCCCTGGCGTCCAGGTCTCTCCCGGCGAAAATGCCCAGGTTCAGGCTGGCGCGATCGCCTCGCAATTCGTCAACGTCTTCCTCGACGGCATGAGCTTCAAGAACCCGATCAACCACGGCGGCGTGTTCGGGCAGAATTTCGGCCTGGGGAATCCATTCCCGCAAATAGCGATCCAGGAATATCAGGTCCAGACCCAGAATTTCGGGGCCGAGACGGGGCAAGCCGGTTCGGCGGTGATCAGCGCCATCACGAAGACCGGCGGCAACGAATTCCACGGTTCGGTGTTCCTTGAATATCAGCCAAACAGCTTCATCACCCAACCGTATTTCGACAAGCTGAACCACGTCCCCAAGCCTGACTATAACCGCAAGCAGTATGGCGGCGAGTTCGGCGGTCCGATCATCCCGGGCAAGCTGCATTTCTATGTGGCGGCGGAACTGACCAACCAGTTCCGGCCGGGCAGTACCGGTACCGTCAACCCAGCGCTGTTCCCGGCGAACCTCGTGGCGCAAACCAACATCGCGCACAGCATGGATTTCAAGCAGGGGCTCTATTTCGGCAAGCTCACGTCCTACATGACCGATGCCGACACGCTCAACCTGATCGGGTACCTGCGCGAAGAGGACAATCTGTCCGACATCGATTCCAATGCGACCTCCAGCCATGCCCGCAGGATCAGGACGACACAGGACCGATGGCAAGTACAGTGGCGCCACAATGCCGGCGGCTTCGTCAACCAGCTCAACGTTTCCTACGATAAGGCGACGCAGGATACCCCGAGCCTCTCGCCCGGTCCTGAACTGGTCCTGCTGAACTCGGCAAATCCCGACTTTTCCAACGGCATTGAGTCAGGCGGTCACTTCTTTCAGCAGGGCGACACGCAGAAGAGCTGGACGTTCAAGGATGACGCAATACTCCGCATGGGCGGGCATTCGCTGAAGTTGGGCGGACAGTTCGGCTTCCTCGACCTCAGCCGTTCGGTCAACAACTCCTATAACGGCCGCTATTATTTTGCGAACCCCGGTCCCGTCGCGAACTTCGACTTCAACAATGCGCAGCCGATCCAGACCCGGATCGACATCGCCCCGACGCCTACGCTCAGCGCCCAAGACACGCAGATCGGCGTCTATCTTCAGGACGAATGGAAAGCCAACGATCACTGGACGGTCAACTACGGGCTGCGCTGGGACTACGAATCCAACGCCAACAATAACAATTATGTGACGCCGCCAGCGATCGCGGCCGCGCTTCGCGCCTATCCGGGCTGGCCTGCGCGCGGGATCAACCCCGAAGACTACATTTCAAACGGCAGCAATCGCCAACCCTTCTATGGTGCGTTCCAGCCCAGGGTGGGCCTCGCCTATGACGTGCATGGCGACCGGGACCTCGTATTGTTTGCCGGCGCCGGGCGTTATTACGATCGCCAACTGTTCATCCAGGGCGTGATTGAGGCGCTGACGAACTCGACGCGAATCCTTCCGATGTTCTTCTGTCCGGGCGGCGGCGCGGCCCAGGGCACCGGCACCGGCGCGGACGCAGCGAACTGCATGCAATGGAGCGAATCATTCCGTGATCCGGCGACACTCCGCGCGCTCGCCGCTCAACAGGCAGGCTCCGGCGGGGGCGATGTCTGGGTGCTGAACAACAAGACGAAGATGCCCTATTCGGACCAGTTCAGTCTGGGCCTTCGCAAGAGATTCGGCGACATCCAGACCTCAGTGACTTTGTCGCACATCCGTACGCACAACATTCAGATGTTCGTGCGCTCGAACTTCTACTCGAACGGCTGGTTCACGACCGTGCTTACGCCGACCGGGTGCGTCAACGGCGGCGACCAGTGGATCATCGATCTCACGCCAAACGGGCCGTTTCCGAACTGTGCGGCGACCAATGCTCAGCTCACCGGCTTCAACGGAAAACTCAATCGCGGCGAGAGCGACGGCGAGGCGCACTACAATGCCCTCTACTTCTCCGCCGAGAAGCCGGTCACAAGCGAGTCGAAGTGGGGCTTCACAACGGCGTTGACGCTGCAGCAGGCGCGCAGCAATGTCGCACAGGAGCTCAACAGCGATGAGTTTTACAATGGCCCGAATCTCGGCACCTTCGGGTGGAACAACGTCAATGGTGTGCCAAAGTGGTCATTGGTTTCTTCCGGCAGCTGGCGCGTTCCGGCGGATGTCACCCTATCAGCCGAGCTGACGCTGAACTCGGGCCCGTCGTTCGGCAGCGTCATTGCACCATGGAACGGCTTAACGGCACCGGTGCCGCAAGGCGCGTGCTGCGTCGCGAATTTTGGCGGTGTCTACTCCCCGAAATCGACCATCGCCTACAAGCGACTCGACCTTCGCGTCGCCAAGTCCTTCAAGTTTGGCGGCAAGCAGGAGGCGACGGTCAGCTTCGATGCGTTCAATGTCTTCAACTGGCTGAATCGCAACTATTCATCGTGGGGTGCGGGGGGCGGCAGTCCGGCGCCGCTCACGGAGAACAGCCAGGTCGGAGCCGACGCCCGCGCCTTCCAGGTTGCTTTCAAGTATAGCTTCTGACCTTTTCACTGCGGGCGGGAAGCTGGAGGGATTTGCAGCCGCCTCTGGGCGGCTGCTCCTCATCCGCCAGATCGGAGGATCATGGCACGGTGAGGCCCGAGCTCAAGCGTTTCGGCGCAGGCCAGAACCCGGTCGTTGTCGTCGACGGGTTCAGCGGTGCCGTCGACGACATTGTCAATCTGGCCGCCGCGCTGGCGCCGTTCCCGGCGATCGAGGGCAATTATTATCCCGGCCTCCGGCGGGTAATTACCGGAGCAGACGGCCCCGCCAATGCCTATGTCGAGCAAAGCTGCGAGCGGCTGGCGCCGTTCATCGGCGGCGCGTTCGACGTCGATGGGTTCGACCTCATCGAAGCGAGCTTTTCGATGGTGACCACTGCACCTTCGACGCTCACGCCCCCGCAGCAGGCACCGCATTTCGACAGCACCGATCCCAAACATTATGCGGTGCTGCACTATCTCAATGTGCCGAACGGGAGCGGCACCGCCTTCTACCGCCAGCGGTCGACCGGCATCGAGCGGGTAACCGAGGCCAATGCCGCGACTTTCGTCGAAACGGCGCAGGCAGAAGCGGCGGAGCTGCCGGCGAATTCGGGCTACATCCACGGCTCAGACCGGTTCTTCGAACAAATCGGCGCGGTCGAGGCGGTGCCCGACCGGCTGATCGTCTACCGCGGCAGCCTGCTGCACAGCGGTATCATCCCGCCCGGAATGGATTTCAGCGCCGACCCGCGGGCCGGCCGGCTGACCGCCAACATCTTCGTCCGAGGCCACTGATCGGGAGATGGTATGGACGCCGCCCTTCTCTGGACGGAGGAGGGTGAGATGGGAACGAAGTGGAGAGGTAAGGACCCCCTGGAGCCCGTACGGCATCGATGTGCCAGAGTGGAGTAGTTCGACAACCACTCAAGGGACAGGTGATCGCGATGAACAATACGACGTATGCAGTGGATTTGGCGAAAAAGGTAGTTCAGGTGCACTGGGTAGAGCCGTTGACGGGTGAGATCAAGCGCAAGGCTTTGGTGCGAGCCGAGGTCAGTGCGTTCTTTGCTCGCCGGGAACCCGGGTTGATGGTGATGGAGGCGTGTGGATCGGCCCATTACTGGGGTCGGGTGCTTTCGAAGGGTGGGGTATTTCCGCTGGCGGCAGAAGCGGCGGGGTGGGTCGGGCGTGAGCCTGGCTTCCGGTCAGGGCGGGGAAGGGCGGATTTCCGGGCGCGGGTAGGGGCATCTGCGGCCGGCAATCGGTGCAGAAGGTGTTCCAGCCGCCGTGTTCACCGGGCAAGGCCTGTCGACGGCAGGTTCGGGCTCACCAGAACACACCATAAGGCCCGTTTGACGAAGTAGGCTGCGATGCAAGGGCGCATTGAACTTCCTATCCTCCCCGGCCGGGATGGTCCAGTAGCCAAGGCGCGGCTCGATTGCCTGGCGGCAGAGGAGGATCCGGCCCTGCCATTCGGGCACGCAGACCACCACGACCTTGAGATTGCGGTAGTGAATCGTGCCGCAGGAGGCGCAAACGTGGCGCGGCCGGTTGTCGCCCTCCGGAACGCGAAGCGTGACCGGCTGTCCGCAGTGGCTGCAGAAATTCACTTTTAGTCTGTCCCCAGGGCTGGGCCTGGTGCCCGTGGTTATTGCATTTGTTATATAGTTTCCGCCCATTCTAGTGTGATGTCCCGTATGTAACGGCCGTGGCGGTTGTCGCCCGCCGAGGCGAGCCGGCCGCTGCATGTGCGTCAAGTGCAAAGCCGGTGTGGGCGTTCCACGATGATCGCGATGATGTTGTCATTTCCGAAGGCAGTTGCGCCATGGCGGATGCTTTGTGCGGGCGCGGAACTTGCGCAATGAACGGGATGGCGATCAGAGGAGCGGGCAACCCATGAATCAGATCAGGACGGTCACCATTATCGGCGGCGGCACGGCCGGGTGGATGACGGCGGCGGTGCTGTCGCGGTGGCTCAGCCAGGTCAAGGTGAGGTTGGTCGAGTCGGACGAGATCGGCACGATCGGGGTTGGCGAGGCCACCATCCCCCATGTCCGCAACTACCTCGCGCTCGCGGATGTCGACGTGCTGAAGGTGATCAGCGAGGCCAAGGCGAGCTTCAAGCTGGGCATCCAGTTCGTCGACTGGGGTGCGCCGGGCGAAAAATATGTGCACGGCTTTGGCAGGATCGGCCGCGACATGCTGTGGCTGCACACGCACCAGCTGTGGCTCGCCGCGCGGGAGCGGGACTCGAGCTCGGTCAGGCATTTCGATCATTACTCGCTGAACGCCGCCGCCAGCCTCAAGAACCGGTTCAGCTTCGCCGATCCGCGCAATCCCGGCTCGCCGATCGCGCACCTCGATTATGCCTATCATATCGACGCGTCGCTGTTCGCGCGCTTCCTGCGCACCGTCTGCGAGGGGCGCGGAGTGGAGCGAGTCGAAGGTCGCATCGTCGACGCAAAGCAGCATCCAGACTCGGGCTTCGTCGAGGCGGTCAGATTGACCGACGGGCGGGAGGTCGACGGGGATCTGTTCGTCGATTGCTCGGGCATGCGCGCGCTGCTGATCGGCGACGCGCTCGGCATCGGCTATGAGGATTGGAACCGGTGGCTGATCTGCGATCGCGCCCAGGCAGTGCCGTGCGAAAGCGTCAGCCCGATTACGCCCTACACGCGCTCGACGGCTCGATCCGCCGGCTGGCAATGGCGCATCCCGCTGCAGCACAGGATCGGTAACGGCTATGTCTATTCGTCCGACCATATCAGCGATGAGCAAGCGGCGCAGACGCTGCTCGCCAACCTCGACGGCAAAGCCCTGGCTGACCCGCGCCCGGTGCGATTTCGTCCTGGCCGGCGGATCAAGGCCTGGGAGAAGAATGTCGTTGCCATTGGCCTGTCGTCGGGATTCCTCGAGCCGCTCGAATCGACCAGCATCCACCTCATTCAAACCGGCATCCACCGGCTGCTCGCGCTGTTCCCCGCCGATGGCATCTCGGCGCCGGATGTCGAGGAATACAACCTCCAGTCGCGCATCGAATTCGAAGACGTGCGCGATTTCGTCATCGCCCACTACAAGGTGACGCGCCGCAGAGGCGAACCCTTTTGGGATTATGTTCGGACGATGGATGTGCCTGACACCCTGCAGGGACGGTTCGAGTTGTTCCGCTCCTCAGGCCGCTTCTTCAAGCACAGCGCATTGGAGCTGTTCGCGGAGGATAGCTGGGTGCAAGTCTTGCTCGGTCAGGGGCTGGAGATGCAGCCCGACCCGGTGTCCAGGTTCATCAGCGATGAGGACCTGGCGGCATTCATGGACGACATTGCCGACACGATTGAGGCTGTCGCCAATGACATGCCGGACCACGGCGAATTTCTGACTCGTCTGCCGCCAAGCACGCCGCCCAAGACCGACCCGCACCAGCCAATCAGCTTCAACATGAGCTATGCTCGAGGCAGCACCAATTGATCCGAACGCGGCCATGGAGTCCGTGACATGAAAGGCACAGGCTTGGCGGTGGCGAGACCATCCATTGATCATCATGGGTTTGACAGATTTCGTTGAAAAGGCTTAGTTCTACTGTGTCATTACTTCGCGACGCAGCGCCGCGACAGCCCGTTTTGGCAGTATTGCGGCAACATGGAAATCCCGGCGCAGCTGGCGGAATAGATTCAGCTGTTCATGGACAGCGGCCGTTTCTTCCGCGACGCCGACGAAATGTTCGCCGTCACCAGCTGGGTGCAGGTGATGCTCGGCCAGCACCTGGTTCCGCGCGGCTACCACCCGGCGGTCGACCTGATTCCGGAGCAGGAATTGATCGAGCTTGCCAACAGCGTCCGCGGCGTCATCGCGAACTGTGTCGAGTCCATGCCGACACATGCCCAATTCATCGCACGCCATTGCCAGGTTTCGGAGGCCGGCGCGCCAGCCGCGGCGGCTGTGTCGCCATGAGGCCGCGCGGCGGCTCCTTTCTCCTTCGGTAGCTCGCTGATGCGCCGCTGGAGCCGACGCGAATTCATTGAGGCCAGTGCGGCCGCCACGGCACTGGCCGCGCTATATGGCTGCGCCGGCGGCCAGAGCGCGGGCACCACAAATGGCGGCACCCCATCTGGCGGTCCCACCAGCTCTTCACTCCCCCCGCCGCCGGACATGTCACCGGATGCGCTGATCAGCGATACACAGCAACGCACGTTCCGTTACTTCTGGGAAACCACCGACGCGGCCCGTGGCCTGGCACCTGACTTCGCCCCCGAATCCTCACCGGCCAGCATCGCAGCCATGGGTTTCATGCTCACGGCGGTGCCGATCGGCATCGAGCACGCCTGGATCACGCGTGCGCAGGGAGTCGAGCGGGTGCTGAATACGCTGCAGTTCCTGCGCGACGCGCCGCAGGGAGCCGGCGCGCAAGGGTTCACGGGCTATCACGGATTCTTCTACCATTTTCTGGACATGGTTTCGGGGACCCGCTACCGCGACTCTGAACTCTCGAGCGTCGACACCGCCCTGCTGCTCATGGGCGCGCGCTGTTGCGGACAGTATTTCGACGGCAGTGACGCCACCGAAGCGAGCATTCGCACCATCGCCGATTTGCTGTGCGAACGCGTGGATTGGCCCTGGTTGCAGGTGCGCAGTCCGGGTATCTGCATGGGTTGGCGACCGGAGAGCGGCTTTCTGTCCAGCGATTGGATCGGCTACAACGAAGCCATACCCGTGCTCATCCTGGCCCTCGGATCGACCGCTCATGCCGTGGGGGCGGAAGCCTGGACGCAGTGGACCTCAGGCTATCCCCAATATTGGGGCACCCTGTGGGGCTACGAGCATCTGACCTTCGGACCGTTGTTCGGCCACCAGTTCCCGCAGGTGTGGCTGGACATGCGCGGGATCAAAGACAGCTACATGGCCGCGAAGGGACTGGACTATTTCGAGAACAGCCGGCGCGCCGTGCTCTCGCAGCGAGCCTACGCCACCGCGAACCCGCTCGCCTGGCTGGGCCACGGAGCCGATATCTGGGGCTTGAGCGCCAGCGATGGACCCGCGGAGACTGTGCTCAACTACCATGGCGACACCCGGGCATTCCACAGCTACTTTGCCCGTGGCGTCGGCCCGCCGGACAACTTTGATGACGGTACGCTCGCCCCCGCAGCGCCGATCGGCTCCTTGCCCTTCGCGCCGGAAGTGGCAGTGCCTGCCATCGCCGCGATGTACCAGCGCTTCGGCACGGCCATCTACGGCAACTACGGATTCCTCGACAGCTACAATCCGAGCTTCCAGTACAACGTGCCAGTGCAAAGCGGGCGGATCATTAGCGGATTTGGCTGGGTAGACACACGCTACTACGGCATCAACCAGGGCCCCATCGTCGCCATGATCGAGAACCAGCGCAGCGGTTTGCTGTGGCGCCTGTCACGGGCCGATCCGGTGCTGCGGCGCGGCCTACAGCGCGCCGGATTCAGCGGCGGATGGCTGGGCTGAAGGAGCCGCGGGCCCGCCTGCTTGCGCCGTTCCTGGCGGCCCTGATCGTCAACGGCTGCGGCGGCGCGCCGCACGAGGAAGTGCTGAAGTTCTGGGCCTTTGGCGCCGAGGCCGACCAGGTGAGCGCTCTGCTGCCGGCGTTCGAGCGTGAACACCCGGGCCTGCACGTCGAGGTGCAACGCCTCGCGCTCACGGCGGCGCACGAGAAGTTCCTCACCGCGGTCGCCGGCGACGCCACTCCCGATCTGTGCCAGCTCGGCAACAGCTGGATACCCGAACTCGTCGCTCTGCATGCGCTGGAACCGCTCCAGGCGCGCGTCGCCGTATCGAAGTCCATAGACATCGCCGATTTCTTCCCGCAGGTCTGGCAGGCCAACTCGCTCGACGGGGTGCCGTGGGGCGTGCCCTGGTATGTCGACACCCGCTTGCTGTTCTACCGTAGCGATCTGCTGCGCCAGGCGGGATTCGCCGGTCCGGCGGATAACTGGGCCGACTGGCTGCGCCAGCTCCAGGCGATCAAGCGGATGGTGGGCCCACAGCGCTACGCGCTGCTGCTGCCGCTCAATGAATTCGAGCCGCTCCAGGTCCTGGCGCTGCAGCAGCCGGAGGCCATGCTGCGCGATGGCAACCGCTACGGCAATTTCCGCAGCGCTTCCTTCCGCCGCGCCCTGGGCTTCTACCACGAGCTGTTTGCGCAATCGCTCGCGCCGCAGGCGACCAACACCCAGATCTCCAACGTCTGGGACGAGCTCGGCAAGGGTTACTTCTCTTTTTATATCTCCGGGCCCTGGAACATCGGTGAATTCAAACGCCGCCTGCCGGCGTCGCAGCAGGGCAACTGGATGACCGCGCCGATGCCTGGGCCGGATGGACCGGGTGTCTCCAGTGCCGGCGGTTCGAGCCTGGTGATCTTTCGGCGCTCCCGGCACAAGGCCAGCGCCTGGGCACTGATCGAGTACCTCTCGCGCCCTGAAGTGCAGCGCCGCTTCTACGAACTCACGGGCGATCTTCCTCCGAGGCGCAGCAGCTGGGAATCTGGCACGATCGCCACCGACCCCTATACGCGAGCCTTCCGCCTCCAGCTCGAAAGGCTGCGTGTATTCCAGCAGCTGCCCGAATGGGAGCAGATCATGCAGGGCATGCGCGTGATGGACGAGCGCGTGGTGCGCGGCACTCAGAGCGAAGATGCCGCCGTCACCGGGTTCGATGCCGAGGTGGATGCGATGCTCGCCAAGCGGCGCTGGCTGCTCGACCAGCAGGAAAAGCGATGAACCGCACGCGCGCCGGCTGGTGGTTCTCGCTCCCGGCCCTGCTGCTGATCGGCGTCTTTTTCCTGCTGCCGGTCGTCGCGGCCCTGCTGCTGAGCTTCACCGATTTCGACCTGTACGCGCTGGCGGACCCCGCCAACCTGCGCTACATCGGGCTCGACAATTACCGCACGCTGCTGGTGACGCCGCTGTTCTGGCAGGCGCTCGGCAACACCGCGGTATTCGTGGCGCTGGGCGTACCTCTATCGCTCCTCGCGTCGCTCGGCGCCGCCCTGCTGGTCGATTCGCGGCTGGCGCGTTTCCGGCCGCTGTTCCGCACCGCGTTGTTCGCCCCGGTCGTCACGACGCTGGTGGCCGTGGCGCTCATCTGGCGCTATCTGCTGCACACGCGCTACGGATTGATCGACTACCTGCTCACGCACCTGGGGCTCCCGGCCATCGACTGGCTCGGCGATCCGCACTGGTCGATGCCCTCCATCGTGCTGCTCGCGGTGTGGAAGAATTTTGGCTACAACATGATCATCCTGATCGCCGCGCTCCAGGCCATCCCCGAGGACTTGCATGATGCCGCGCGCCTCGAAGGCGCCGGCACATGGGCGCGCCTGCGCCACATCACGCTGCCGCTCCTCGCACCGACGCTGGCGCTGGTCGGCATTCTCACCGTCAGCGGCTACTTCCAGCTGTTCGCCGAGCCCTACGTGATGACCCAGGGGGGGCCGCTGCAAAGCACGCTCAGCGTGCTGTACTTCATGTTCGATCAGGGCTTCACCTGGTGGAAGCTCGGCTCGGCCTCCGCCGTGGCCTTCCTCCTGTTTGCGCTCATCCTGCTGGTCACGGCGCTGCAGCAGCGCCTCACGCGGCGCCTGGGGGAGACATGAACCCGCGCGCGCAGACCTGGCTGGTCAACGCCGCGCTGTGGCTGGCCGCGCTGCTGACCGTGTTTCCGCTGGCGTGGATGGTGTCCGTTTCGCTCATGCCCACCGGGGCTTCCTCGAGCTATCCGCCGCCGCTGCTGCCGAGTTCGGTCACGCTCGATCACTACCGCGACCTGTTCGCGGCCCAGCGCATGGGCCGCTATTTCCTGAACAGCGTAATCGTGGCCACCAGCGCCACGCTGCTGGCACTGGTGTTCAACGGCATGGCCGGCTACGCCTTCGCCAAGCTTCGGTTCCGCGGCCGCGAGTCCGTCTACCGGCTGCTGCTCGCCGGCCTCCTGGTGCCGGGCCAGGTGACGATGATTCCGTTGTTCGGGCTGCTCAAGTTTCTCGGCCTCGTCAACAGCTACGCCGGCGCGATCGTGCCCGGCGTTGCCAGTATTTTCGGTATCTTCCTGGTGCGTCAGTACGCGCTGTCGATTCCCGATGAACTGCTGGACGCGGCGCGTATCGATGGCGCCAGCGAATGGCGCATTTTCCGTTCGGTGGTGATACCGGTGCTCACGCCGATCCTGGTCACGCTGGGCATCTTCGTGTTCCTGGGCACCTGGAATGATTTCATGTGGCCGCTGATCGTGCTCAGCGACCGTGACATGCAGACCCTGCCGGTGGCGCTGGCCGGACTGTCGCGCGAACACGTGCAGGACAACGAAATGATGATGGCCGGAGCGGTCATCACGGTGCTACCGGTGCTGGCGCTGTTCCTGTCCCTGCAACGCTTCTACCTACGGGGCATTACACTGGGAAGCGTCAAGGGATGATCAGCGGCTCATCTGCGCTGACCGTTCAGGCCTCGACCGTGGCGCCATGGGTTGCAATGACGCTGGAATAATAGCGGGCGCTGGACTTGGGCGTGCGCTGCTGCGTCGAGTAGTCGACATGTACGATGCCGAAGCGCTTTGAATAGCCGAGCGCCCACTCGAAATTATCCATTAGAGACCAGACAAAGTAGCCCCGTACGTCCGCACCCTGCGCGATGGCGGAACGCACCGCGGCAATATGCTCGCGCAGATATTCCACGCGCAGTGGATCATCGATCCGGCCCTGCTCCGGCGCCGCCGGGTCAAAAAATGCGGCGCCGTTTTCCGTCACGAAGACGGGCGGGTTGCCGTAGCGGTTCTTCACCCACAGGAGCGTGTCCGTCAGGCCCTGGGGAAAGACCTCCCAGCCGGTCTCGGTGTAGGTCGCCTGCGCCTGGCGCACCATTTCCGCGCGCAGCGGCCAGCTCTGCGCGTTGGCGCGCGTGACGTTGCGCGTGTAGTAGTTGACACCCAGGAAATCGAGCGGCTGGCGGATCAGGTCCAGATCGGCCTCGGGCCACGTTGGCCAGGCTTCGCCGAATATCTCGCGCAGCTCCTCCGGATATTTTCCCAGGAAGACGGGATCGAGGTACTGGCGATTCATGTAGGCGTCGGCGCGCGCGGTTGCGGCACGGTCCTCCGCGCCGGGGGTCGCGTTGTACTTGGGCTCGAGATTCACGACCAGCCCGATGCCGTGTTTGCCCGTGCTTCGATAGGCCTGCACCGCGGCGCCATGGGCGCGCAGTAGATTATGCGTTGCGATCGGCGCCTCGTAGACGTTGCGATGGCCGGGCGCGAGCACACCGTGCAGGTAGCCGCCATCCGTGACCACCCAGGGTTCGTTGTGTGTGGCCCAGTGCTTCACTCGCCCGTCGAGCTTGCGGAATACGACGCTGGCGTAGTCGGCGAACCATTGGGCAATGTCCGGATTGAGCCATCCGCCGCGATCGTCGAGGGCGGCCGGCAGGTCCCAGTGATGCAGTGTCACCATCGGCTCGATGCCATGCTTAAGCAGTTCATCGACGAGGCGGTCGTAGAAGCCGAGGCCCGGCGCGTTGACTGCGCCACGGCCCGCCGGCAACACGCGGCTCCAGGAGATGCTGAAACGGTAGGCCTTGAGGCCGAGCTCGTGCATCAGCGCAATGTCGCTCTTGTAGCGCCGGTAATGGTCGCAAGCCACATCGCCGCTCTGGCCGTCGCGCACCAGCCCGGGCGTCCGGCAAAACCGCTGCCAGATGGAGGGCCCGGCGCCATCGGCCAGCGGCGACCCTTCGATCTGATAAGCGGAAGTTGCAGCACCCCAGAGAAAATTGGCCGGAAAGCGCGAGAGCTTGTCGTTCACGTATCCTGATCCCGATCCTGTCACGGCTGGTGCCTATGGAAAACGTTTACATAGCCATGTTGTGCGGGATTGTATACGATCTGCCCGCGGGGGGATCAAGGGAAAATCATGGCCGGAGTACGGCTCGACGCACTGCGCAAGGTGTATGAGAACGGCCATGTGGCCGTCGCCGGCGCCAGCTTCGAGGTGGCCGACGGCGAGCTCCTCGCCCTGGTGGGGCCATCGGGCTGTGGCAAGTCGACCCTGCTGCGCATGGTCGCCGGGCTTGAGAGCATCACCAGCGGCACTCTGAGCATCGGCGGGCGCGTGGTCAACGATCTGCCGGCCCGCGATCGCGACATCGCCATGGTGTTTCAGAGCTACGCGCTCTATCCACACATGAACGTCTACGACAATCTGGCCTTTGGGCTGCGCCTGCGCGGGATGGCACGCCCGGACCTGGATGCCAAGGTGCGCGCCGCCGCGGCCACGCTCGAGCTCGACACCCTGCTGGATCGGAAGCCGCGGCAACTATCCGGTGGCCAGCGCCAGCGCGTGGCGCTGGGCCGCGCCCTGGTGCGCAATCCGCAGGTGTTCCTGCTGGACGAGCCGCTCTCGAATCTGGACGCCAAGCTGCGCCTCGGCATGCGTGCGGAAATCGCCCGGCTCCATCGGCGGCTGCGCGCCACCATGCTGTACGTGACGCACGACCAGATCGAGGCAATGACCCTGGGCCAGCGCATCGTGGTGTTCAATGCCGGCGAGATCCAGCAGATCGACACGCCGATGCGGCTCTATGACGAGCCCGCCAACCTGTTCGTGGCCGGCTTCATGGGGAGCCCTGGGATGAACATTTTCCGGGGCCACTTTGTCGCCGATCCGCGGCCGCGATTGCGCTGCCAGGATGGCGACCTGCTGCTGCCGTTCCCGCCGGGGCAGGTGGCTGCGAAGCCCGATCAGGAGATCGTCGTTGGTCTGCGCCCCGAGGACCTGCGCGTATCGCCGCAATCCTCTGGCGGCGGGACTGAGGCGAGCATCGAAGCCACCGTCGAAAACATCGAGCCCGTCGGCAATGAAATCATCCTGAGCCTGAATGCTCCGGTCGGTACGGTCGTGTGCCGCCTGCCGCCCCAGGCGTTGCCGGAGCTCGGCCGTTCACTGCGGCTTCACTACTCAGGGAACAAGTTGCGCTATTTCAATGCGCAGAGCGGTGCAAGGCTGCGCTGAGCGGCAGCTCCGGAACCACCGGGACGTTGACCGGGGCGGTGGCGCATCTGGTCAGGAGTCTCTCGGAGCGGAGGCACTGTGCGCTGACTGTAGCGGATCCCGCGGGGCACGCAAAGCCGGCGCTTTAGGCCCAGCTCCCGCGTTCTCTGGGCTACTATGGCATCGAAGAGCGAGGCTCTGGTTCGGGGTCGGCAAGGAAGTTTCACATGATGAAGCGCACAGTCCGGGCAGTACTCCCGCTCGCCCTCATGACCGGCCTCGCTGCGCTCGCCGGCGCCGCCAACGTCGCCACCGCCGCCACCGCTTCCGGCGATCTGGACGCGCTCCATCGCAGTATCGATAAGCTCGCCGACCAGGTCGAGCCGCACGTGATCGCCAATCGCCGCTATATCCACCAGCACCCGGAACTGTCCAATCGCGAGACCGAGACCGCGGCCTATGTCGCCGAGCACCTGCGCGCGCTGGGCCTTGAAGTGCGCACCGGAGTGGCGAAGACGGGAGTTGTCGCGGTGCTTCGCGGCGGCAAGCCCGGCCCGGTCGTGGCGCTGCGTTCCGAACTGGATGCCCTGCCGGTCACCGAGGAGGTGGACCTGCCCTTTAAATCCACGGTACGCAGCACCTTTGATGGCAAGGAAGTCGGGGTGATGCACGCCTGCGGGCACGACGCGCACATGGGCATGCTGCTTGGCGTGGCGGAGATTTTCTCGAAGCTGCGGCCGCAATTGCGTGGCACGGTGAAATTCATCTTCCAGCCGGCCGAGGAGGGCGCGCCCGCGGGCGAGGAAGGCGGCGCGGCGCTGATGGTGAAGGAAGGCGTGCTCAGCGATGAACCGAAGCCGGAAGTCATCTTCGGCCTGCACGCCTGGACCATATTCGAGGCCGGGCAGATTGCCTGGCGTGCCGGCGGCTTGATGGCCGGGGCCGACGACCTGAAAATCGTGGTGCGCGGCCGCTCCACGCACGGTGCCATGCCCTGGAATGGCGTGGATCCGATCGTGGTCGCCTCGCAGATCGTGCTGGGCCTGCAGACCATTGTCAGCCGGCAGGTCAACCTGACCAAGGCGCCGGTGATCGTCACCATCGGCAAGATCGACGGCGGCGTGCGCTCCAATATCATTCCGGACGCGGTCACGATGGATGGCACGATCCGGATTCTTGATCCAAAGATGCACGAGGATGTGCTCGAGCGCGTGCGCCACACCGCCGAAAACATTGCCGCAGCCTCGGGCGCCACGGCCGAAGTCACGATCGGCGCGGGCGTGGCCGATCCCGTGACCTACAATGACCCAGCGCTCATGGCCCGCATGCTGCCGACCCTGGCGCGGGTCGCCGGCGCCGGCGGGCTGATCGAGACCACGCCCTTTACGCCGAGCGAGGATTTTTCGATCTATCAACAGAAGATTCCCGGTATTTTCTTTTTCCTGGGCGTCCGCAAGCCGGGCGCCAGCATGGAAGAGTATGCGCCCAACCATTCGCCGCGCTTCAGGGTCGATGAGTCCGGCCTGAAGCTGGGCGTGCGCGCGCTGGCGAACCTGACCGTCGACTATCAGTCACAGGCGCACTGAAGCCGATGCCGGGCCTCCAGCAGCTCTTCGAGAACAACCGGCTCTGGGCTGAGCGCCTGCGCCGGCAGGATCCGGATTTTTTCCGCAAGCTGTCGGAGCAGCAGTCACCCGCCTACCTGTGGATCGGCTGCTCCGACAGCCGCGTGCCGGCCAATGAGATCGTCGGTCTCCTGCCCGGCGAGTTGTTCGTCCATCGCAATGTCGCCAACCTGGTGGTGCACACCGACCTGAACTGCCTTTCGGTGATGCAGTTCGCCGTCGATGTCCTGAAGGTGCGGCACATCATCGTCTGCGGCCACTATGGCTGCAGCGGTGTCCGCGCGGCGCTGCGCCGCGACCGCATCGGCCTGAGCGACAACTGGCTGCGCCACGTGCAGGATGTAGAGCAGAAGCATCGCCAGGCCCTGGCGGCCCGGACCAGCGAAGCCGCGGCCGGCGACACCTTGTGCGAACTGAACGTCATCGAACAGGTGGCGAACGTCTGCCAGACCACGATTGCGCGCGACGCCTGGGAACGTGGCCAGGCACTAGCCGTGCATGGCTGGGTTTATGGCCTGAAGGACGGGTTGCTGCGGGACCTGGGCACGACCGTGACGGAGCCACGAGACTGGCAGGACGTGTATCAGCGGGCGCTCAGCGCCCTCAGCTAGCCTGATTTCGGTGGGTTCCTGGCCGGATCGCCGGCCGGCAGCACATCGCAGGCCCAGTCCATGCGCTTCCATTTCGGCACCGGGGAAATTTCGCCGGCGTGCGGTACGAACTCCGAAGGCGCGATTTTCCGCATGCGATGCACGTAGCGTGGGCAATTCGGGAACACCTGCTGCACCTCGACCCTCACCAGGAACTGCGCGCCCGGGTAGCCGGGCTCGAGTGCGTCGGCGGGGACGATGCTCGCGCTCCCCTGCACGCGCAGGCGCTGCGGGTGCTCGAAGTCGATGAACAGCAATCCGACCTGTGAAGTCGCCGCGACGTTGCCCATCGACAGGTACATGCCGTTGCCGTCGTAATTCGGAAACACCAGGGTGTGCTCGTCGGGGGAATGCACGAATCCCGGATCGCCGCCCTTGTAGGAGCAGGTGGGCCGTCCGGCGGAATCAACGGTGGCGAGAAAGAACAGATCACGGCCGGCGATGAAAGCCTGATCACCGGCGCTGAGCTGCGCGCGGCACAGGCGCTGCTCGATGCGGTCGGCCAGGCGCTCGGTGTCGAAGCGCCGCTGCAGGGTCCGATGCGACTCATCGTAGAGCTTGGACATGGCCTCCCGCCCCTCCCTAGATCCGATAGCGCAGTTTCACAAAGAACAGGCTGGAATTGGTGTTATCCACCGCACGCGTGAATTGGCTGGCCAGCGACTCGCTGCGGTCGGTGAGCGAGCCATCGCCGCCCCGGCTGTAGACCACGAACAGGTCCGACAGGGGGTGAAACTCGTATCGATAGCGCAGCTGCAGGCCCAGCGTGCTCACCGTGAAGTCAGTCGGCAACCCGCCTACCGCGACGGGGGTCCCGTCGGAGGCCAGGGTGTAGGCCTGGAGCGCCTCGGCACCGAGGCCGATCCATTGCAGCTTGAAGCGCAGTTCCTGCTTTGAACTCGGGTACCAGTTGAGATTCAGGCTCGAATCGAGCTCGTGGCGCCGGTAGGTCGCCACCTGGGCGCCCGCCGTCCAGATCAGCCAGTTCGGGCTGTCGTAGTAGTTGAGGTTGGCATCGACGCTGAGATTCTCGGTCAGGAACCACTTTGGAATGAATCTCAGCTCCTTTGTGTACTGCCCGAATCCCTGTTCCTTCAGGTAGGCGGTGATCTCATAGCGGAAGCGCCCGACAATGGCGCTGGTGAAATCGGCGCCCCAGTTGTGCCGCGCCGGCATGCGCAGGCTTCCATTGCCTCGCGTCAACAGGTCGTCAAACCCCGGCCACTCGTGAAAATAGAAGAAGAAGCTCGATGAGCCGTCGCGCCACTGATAAAACTTGTCGATCTCGGTGGTCGCCACCAGGCGCTCGCCGTGCGCGGTGTAGGGGAGGTCCAGCCCGAGAAACCAGCTGCCGTTGTCGGCCACCGAACCGGTGCGATAGTGGCGGACGAACAGCTGACTCTCGCTCTGGAACCGGGCCAGATCGGTGCGCTGCTGGTAACCCAGATCGTTGAAATCCAGGTGCGGGTCGAACCAGGTCATGTGCAGCGTGTGCTGCCAGCGCCCGCCCGGCTGATAGTCAAGTTTTGCCCAGGCCCCGTAGCCGCGGCTGCTGGTGCCGGCCGCCGCGGAATTCACCTGGATGTCGGACATCAGTGCCTGCGTCTCGAACGAGATCCCGTCGCCGAGGCGCTGGTTGAGGTCCACGGCGTGCACGTAGGCGTCGCGGCCCAGCGTGGGATGGAGCGCCGCGGTGCCCAGGTACCCGAGGCTGAAACCCTCGTGCTCGTGGCGCCAGCGGCCAGCAAAGAACCGCCGCCCCTCCGCCTGCAGTGAATTTCTCTCCACGGCGCTGAACAGCCCGTATTCCTCATCGCCCTGGATCCCGGTGTACTTGGCGGCCGCGAGCACATCGCTGGAGGCTTCCGGGCCGGCGTCCGGGGCCGCGCCGATGCGCCGCGTATTCACCAGATGGTCGCTCGTGGAGTTGTCACCCTGGACCGGATTGAGGCGCAGGTCGAACAGCTGCTGACCCTGGGTGAAGAAGGGCCGCTTCTCCTCGAAAAAGGTCTCGATCGCGGAGAAATTCACGACCAGGTTGTCGCTTTCGACCTGGCCGAAATCCGGATTCACCGCGGCGGACAGCTGGTTGTGGCCATTGGGTTTCCAGAATACATCGAAGCCGGCCCGGCCTCTGGAAACGCCGCTGAGCGTGTCGTGCGAAAGCGAGACGTAGGGGTACAGGTCGAGCGATGAAGTGGCGTAGCGCGGCACCTCGACATGCTGAAAGTCGCGGACGAAGTTCGGTTCAAACAGCTCGATGGCCGGATACGCGAAGCGCACGGAATCGCGCTTGAGGTAGCGGCCGGCGTAGACGCCGATCGTGCGCTTGTTCCCGCTGACGGCACCCTCGGGCGCGATCGACCAGGGAATCCGCCACTCGGCACTCCAGCCGCGCTCATCTTCCTGCGTGGTGGCTTCCCAGTCCGCGTCCCAGTCGCGGGACAGATCGGTCTGGTTGAGGATGATGCTGTCGCGCTTGGCGCCGCTGATGGTCACGGTGAATTCGTAGGCCGTCTTGCCCAACCCCTCGAAGTCGATGATCAGGATCGCCGGATCCGCATCCATGTTGGGGGCATCGCGGGGCGAGCGGCCGTGAGTGCGCTGGTCGGGCGGATGCTCAGCGCGCAGGCCGATATAGAGCGCGTCCGGGAGCGCCAGGACCCGCAGCTCGGAGCCATACTTTGGCCGCTCGCGCGTAAACGGTTCAGTGACGCGAAAATCGCTGAACACCTGCGCCTGCGCCCATTCGGGTTCATCCAGGCGGCCGTCGATCTGCATCGCATGCGCCGCGCCGATGGCCAGCGGCAACAGCATCACCAGGCGGGCCGCGGTTCTTCCTACCATTGCTCTCCCCCGACGGGCGCTGAACGGGCGCCTGATTGACCTTTGACGTACCGCCAGGGTGGTAAGTTGCACAGGTCTCAAGCACAAGTATGATCGATGCACCGACGCAGCGGAACCGCGCCCGGCGGCGACCGTCATACCAATCAAGGAATCTTCAATGCCGCGCCCGCTTCCCGACCCTCGCCACCGTGGCCCGCTCGTCGCGGCAGTCCTGCCGCTGACGTTGACGTTAACTTTAACGCTGGCGGCATGCGGTGGTGGCAGTGGACCGCCCCTGCCCGCCCGGGCGGCCAATTTGCTCGAGGGCGCCCTCGACATCGTCGCCTGGCCCGGATATGTCGAGCGCGGCGCCAGTGACCGCCGTTACGACTGGGTGACCCCGTTCGAGAAGGACACGGGTTGCAAGGTCAACGTCAGGACGGCGGGCACCTCGGATGAAATGGTCTCGCTGATGGCTCAGGGCGGGTACGACCTGGTCACCGCCTCCGGCGACGCCTCGCTCCGGCTGGTGCGTGCCGGCACGGTGCAAGCCCTGAACATGGCGCGTATTCCCGGCTATCGCACTCTCGATGAGCGCCTGAAGGAGGCGCCGTGGCACTTTGTCGACGGCAAACATTTTGGAGTGCCGTATCAGTGGGGCCCCAACGTGCTCATGTACAACACGAGGATGTTCAGGCAGGCGCCCACCTCATGGTCGGTGGTCTTCGAGGCCGGCAAGCTGGCCGATGGCAAGCCGGTCCGGGGCCACGTGCAGGCCTACGACGGCCCGATCTATATCGCCGACGCGGCGCTCTACCTGATGGCGCACAATCCGGCGCTCGGCATCAAGGACCCCTACGAACTCGACGAACAGCAGTATGCGGCGACGCTCGAGCTGCTGCGCCAGCAGCATCCGCTGGTGCAGCGCTACTGGCACGACGCCAGCGTGCAGGTGCAGGATTTCACGACCGGAGACGCCGCGGTCTCCGGATCCTGGCCCTTCCAGGTGAATGCACTGCGGGCGAAAAAGCGGCCCATCGCCAGCACGATTCCGATCGAGGGGGCTACCGGCTGGGCCGACACCACGATGTTGTACGCGCGGGCGCGGCACCCGAACTGCGCCTACAAATGGCTCGAGTGGTCGCTGTCCCCGAAGCTGCAGGGCGATGTGGCCGCGCGCTTCGGCTCGCTGCCGACGGTGCCCGCCGCCTGTGCCAATAACGCGTTGCTGGGGCCCGAAGGGTGCAAGATCAACGGCGTGGCCCTGTTCGACAAGATCCACTTCTGGCGCACGCCTGAAGCAGTCTGCAGGACGCAGACCAGTTGCGTGCCCTACAGCAGGTGGTCGATCGACTACCGCTCGATCATCGCCGGGCGCTGATCGTCCTCAGCGCGCGGGTTTGCGGAATTTCAGCACGAAGTTGTCGGCCTCGCCAATCGCCTGGTAACGGGCGCGATCCTTTTCTCCCAGGGCCAGGGTCGGTGGCAGCGTCCATACGCCTTCGGGCCAGTCCTTCGTGTCCCTGATATTGGCGTCGATTTCCGAGGCCGCCACGAATTCGAAGCCGGCCTGCTTCACCAGGGCGATGGCGTAATCCTGGCGCAGGTAGCCGCTCTCTGCCTTGGGATCCTGCGGCTTGTCGTTGCGCCCGCGGTGATCTTCGATGCCGAGGATGCCGCCGGGCTTCAGGGCCTTGAAGCAGGCCGCCAGCGCATCATTGGCATATCCGCCCTCGATCCAGTTGTGCAGGTTGCGGAAGGTCACGATGAGATCGGCGGAGCCGGGCGGTGCGATGGTGTATTGATCCGGAGGTCCGAGCTTGGTGCGGACGATCGTGCCGAGCCTTGCTTTCTGCTTCTCGACCCGCTCACTCCAGCGCGCCACGCCCTCATCCTCGCCGTCCCGGCGCGGCGTGGGCAGCGCCACATAGTAGTGACCCTGTACGGCGAGATACGGCCCGAGGATCTCGGTCCAGTAACCCGTCCCGGGCCAGAGCTCGATCACGGTCATCGCGGGCCGCAATCCGAAAAAAGCCAGTTCCTCGGCCGGATGGCGGGCTCCATCGCGCGCCACGAAAGGCGCCGACCGTTCCGGGCTGGCGACCGCCGCGCTTAGGCCCGGGTCGACGGCAGGCGCCGGATCCGCGGCTGCGGGCCTGACCGCGCTGCCCGCGGCACACAGTAATGCGATCGCGACGACGGACGGGCGCAGATACTTTTGGGTATGCACGTGAAACACCTCGGTATGCGAATATGGCCGGCATGGCACACGCCACCGCCAAGGCCGGTTTGCCTGTCATAGTACTCTTGGCGATCCTGGTCGGCATTGATCCTGCGGCCGCCGTGCCCGCGGAACTGACCCTGGCGGCGCGACAGGCGGATTTCAGGGAGTTCGTCGCGGACTTCACGGACAATTATGCCTGGCTGGACCGCGCCGAAAAGCCCTGGCTGACATGGCCGGACCGTTACGCCGCCGCGGTGGCCGGGGCCCGCTCGCCGGAATCCTTCGCCGCGGTACTCGAAGCCGCGCTCGACGAACTGCACGATTTTCACGCCGAGGTGCGTTCACACAATCCGCATCGCTGGCTGCCGGTGCCCACCTTTGCCGATATCTGGGCCGAACCCGCAGGGCTCGAGGCGCGCGTCATCGCCGTGCGTCACGGGAGCGACGCGGAACGCGGCGGTGTCGTGCCTGGTGACCAGCTGACGCAGGTGGACCATGAGCCACTCGCCAGCGCCATCGCGGCGCGCCTGACCGCTGCGGTCGATGGCCAGGATGCAAGCTCACGCCGCTGGGCACTGCTCTCGCTGCTTGCCGGCCGGGCTGACGAGGAGCGGCACTTCACGCTGCGCGACGCGCGCGGGCACAGCCGCTTCGTCACCCTGCCGCTCGAGCGGCGCTTTGATCGTGCTGCCGGTGCGGTCGCGGTGCAGCGCCTGCCGGGGAGTATTGGCCTGATTCGCCTGAACAACTCGCTCGGTGAGCAGGCCACGGTTGCCGCCTTCGATCAGGCGCTCGCGCAGCTTAAGGACACGCCAGGACTGATCCTGGACCTGCGTGATGTCCCGAGTGGCGGCGATAGCTCCGTGGCCTTAGGGGTAATGGGGCGCTTCGTCCATGCGATGCTGGCCTATCAGCATCACCGCATCCCCAATTATGGGCAGGCCGATGTCGAGCGCAACTGGCTGGAGCTCGTCGCGCCCCGAGGTCCGTTCACCTACGAGGCGCCCCTGGTGGTGCTGGTCGATCACTGGACGGGCAGCATGGGCGAGGGCATGGCGGTCGGTCTGGATGCCATGCGGCGCGCGGTGGTCGTGGGCAAACCGATGGCACATCTGGCCGGCGCGGTGACCGATTTCCACTTGCCCCGAACCGGCACGGAGGTTGCTTTCGCGACCGAACAGCTCTACCACCCCAATGGCACGCTGCGACAGAACTGGGTGCCACCGGTTCTGGTCGCAGAGCCTGCCATCGGCACGGATGATGACGTCCTGGCGCGTGGCCTGTCGGAACTGAGGCGCCTGCTTGCGCCCGGCAGCCCTTCCCGGTGACATCGTTCTGATTGAGAATGCACCAATCTTGCAACCCCGCCACTGCGATTCGCCATGCACACCAAATTACTGATCAACGGCAAGCTGGTCGCCGGTCGCGGTGCCGTCGAGAAAATCCTGGATCCTGCCAGCGGCAAGGCGCTGGCCTCGGTGCCCGAGGCCTCGAAGGAGCAGATCGATGCCGCCGTGGCGGCCGCGCAGGCGGCCTTCGCGGGCTGGGCGGCAACGACCCCGAAGGAGCGCGCCACGCTGCTCCTGAAACTCGCCGATCGCATCGAAAGCGATGCCGCCGAATACGCCTCGATCGAATCGCAGAATTGCGGCAAGCCGCTGGCCGCGGTGAGCGGGGATGAGATTCCCGCCATCGTGGATGTATTCCGCTTCTTCGCGGGGGCGGCCCGCACCATGCACGGGGCGGTGGCCGGCGAATATGCGGCCGGCTTCACCAGCATGATCCGCCGCGACCCGGTGGGAGTGGTGGCATCGATCGCGCCGTGGAACTACCCGTTGCTGATGGCGGCCTGGAAGCTCGCGCCGGCGCTCGCCGCCGGCAACACCGCGGTGCTCAAGCCCTCGGAGCAGACGCCGCTCAGCGCCCTGAAGCTCGCGACACTCCTGGCTGAGGTGTTTCCGCCCGGTGTCGTGAATGTGATCTGCGGGCGCGGGCAGAGCGTGGGCGCGCCGCTGGTGGCGCATCCCGCGATCGCCATGATCTCGCTGACGGGCGATGTCACGACGGGCGAAAAAATTCTCGCGGCGGCGGCGCACGGCACCAAGCGCACGCACCTGGAGCTCGGCGGCAAGGCCCCGGTCATCGTCTTCGACGACGCCGACATCGATCTGCTCGTGAGCGGCGTGCGCACCTTTGGTTTCTACAATGCCGGCCAGGACTGCACCGCCGCCTGCCGCATCTATGCGGGCGCCAAGGTCTACGATCGTGTCGTGGCCGATCTTGCCGCCGCCGTCAGCACCATCAAGCTCGGCACGCAGCGGGAGGCCGGCGTCGAGATGGGCCCGCTGATCAGCGCCGAGCAGCGCGAGCGCGTCGCGGGCTTCGTGGAACGCGCCAGCGCGAAAAAGCACATCGAAATCGTCACCGGCGGCAAGTCGCGCGCCGGCCAGGGGTTTTTCTACCAGCCGACCGTGATCGCAGGCGCGCGGCAAAGCGACGAGATCGTGCGCCGCGAGGTCATTGGGCCCGTCGTTTCCGTCACGCGCTTCAAGGATGCCGAGGACGCCGTGAGCTGGGCCAACGACTCCGACTACGGGCTGGCCTCCTCGATCTGGACGCACGACGTCGGTCGCGCGATGCAGGTGGCGGCGCGCCTGCGCTACGGCTGCACCTGGATCAACACGCATTTCATGCTGGTCTCGGAGATGCCGCACGGTGGCCTGAAGCGCTCCGGATACGGCAAGGACCTGTCCACCTACGCGCTCGAGGACTACAGCGTCGTCCGCCACGTCATGGTCCGGCATTGAGCGAGGAGCGATGCGCGGCGGTGCGCGCCTACCTGGGCGAGCTGCAGGAGGCGCTGTGCGCCGCCTTCGCCGCGGCCGACGGCACGCGCGGCTTCGAGCGGGACGCCTGGCAGCGTTCCGGCGAGGGCGGGGCGCTGGCGGGCGAGGGCATCACGGCGCTGCTGGAAGAGGGAGGCCTGTTCGAGCGCGGCGCCGTCGCGCTTTCGGACGTGCGCGGTGAGAAGCTGCCGCCCGCCGCCACCGCGCGCAATCCACAGCTCGCCGGCCGCAATTATCGCGCGCTCGGCGTCTCGGTGGTGATGCACCCGCGCAGCCCGCAGATCCCGACCAGTCACATGAACGTGCGTTTCTTCAGCGCCGGGGAGGTCTGGTGGTTCGGTGGCGGCTTTGATCTCACGCCCTACCTGCCCTACGAGGAAGACGTCGTGCTCTGGCATCGCGCGGCAGCGGCGGCCTGTGCGCCCTTCCACGCCGGCCTGTATGCGGAGCTGCGCCGCGGCTGCGATGAATATTTCTTTCTGCGCCATCGCGGCGAAGCGCGCGGCGTGGGCGGAATCTTCTTCGATGACCTGAACGCGGGGACGCCCGGGTTCGGCATGCCCTGGGAACGCTGCTTCGAATTCATGCGCGCCGTCGGCACGCAATTCCTGGGCGCCTACCGGCAGATTGCCGAGGCCCGCCGCGCCTTGCCTCATGGTGAGCGCGAGCGGCGCTACCAGCTCTATCGGCGCGGGCGCTACGTGGAATTCAACCTGGTGTTCGATCGCGGCACGCTGTTTGGCCTGCAGTCCGGCGGACGGAGCGATGCGATCCTGGTCTCCATGCCGCCGCTCGCACGGTGGGCCTATCGCTCGCCCGATGCTCAGCTCGACGCGCGCCTGTTGCCCTATCTCACCAGCGGGCGCGGGCGCGACTGGCTGGCCGCGGGTCCCGGGACGTGATGAAACCCGGCGTCCTGGGCATCACGCTGCCGGAAATCGAGCAGGCCGCACAGCTCGTGCATGACACCATGCCGGCGACACCCCAGTACGCCTGGCCAAAACTGGCGCGGCGCGCCGGCTGCACCGTGTGGGTCAAGCACGAGAATCACACCCCGACGGGGGCCTTCAAGCTGCGCGGTGGCCTCATCTATATGGACCGCTGGTCGCGCGCGCGGGGCGGCGCGACCGGCATCGTCACCGCAACGCGCGGCAATCACGGCCAATCGATCGCATTCGCCGCGAGCCGCGTGGGCGTCCCCGCGACGATTTACGTGCCGCACGGGAATTCCCCCGACCAGAATTCCGCGATGCGCGGCTTCGGGGCGCAGGTGATCGAGACGGGGCGCGACTTCGATGAGGCCAAGCATGCCGCGCAGCGCGCGGCCGCTGCGGAGGGTCTGCACTACGTGCCTTCCTTTCACCGCGACCTGGTGGTCGGCGTCGCCAGCTGCGCACTGGAATTCCTGCGCGCCGTGCCGGCGCTGGAAACGGTTTACGTCGGCATCGGCATGGGCTCAGGTATCGCCGCACTGATCGCGGTGCGCGAGTTCTTAGGGCTGCGGGTCGAGATCGTCGGCGTGGTCGCGGCCAAGGCGCCCGCGGCGGCCCGCTCTTTCGCCGCCGGCAAGCCGGTGATGACCGCGACCGCGGAGACCTTTGCGGACGGCATCGCGACCCGCGAGCCCACCGATGAAGCGGTCGACATCCTGTGCCGTGGCGCGGCGCGCATCGTCGAGCTCAGCGAGGAGGAGATGGCCGAGGCGGTACGGATTTATTTCGATGACACGCACCAGGTGGTGGAAGGCGCCGGCGCCGCGCCGCTCGCCGCGCTGCTGCGCGAGCAGGACCGCCAGGCGCGGCGCACGGTGGGCGTGATCCTCAGCGGCGGCAATATCGAGCGCGCGCGATTCCTGGAGATCCTGGGCGGCGCGACGCCGGCGGCGATGGCGCCGCGCAGCTGAAAAAAAGCCCCGCATTGCGGGGCTCGTAATTTTCAGAATCGACCCGGTCTGTCACGGGCGGCCAGCTAAGTTACCGGACTGGCATGACTGGCTGGTGCCGCTCCCGAAACTGCGGGGGCTGCGCGTCAATTCGCGCTTGGTCGTACCCGGCCACTGAAAACGTCGGTGGCCTCATCCTTAGGTCGCCCGGACAGCCAGATTTCTGCAAATGCTGTGCTGTTCGTTTCTCGCATCGCCTCAGCGGCAATTTGAGACTGTGTCTAGCATAGGTTTTTCCGCCAGGAAAATCTATACCAAATCATCAGTTTGAGGACGTTGTTATGTCGTCTTTCGACGACGATCCGACCCCGGTCGAGCGATCCTTGTGGCCCGGATCACACTGCAGGTGCGGGCAGCAGTCCACGCAGCCGCGTGAAGGCCGCGGCCTCGATCTGCCGGATCCGCTCCGCCGACACGCCGTATTCAGCGGCCAGCTCATGCAAGGTGGCCTTCGAATCGGTCAGCCAGCGCCGCTGGATGATCGACCGGCTGCGCTCGTCCAGGGTCTTGAGGCCCGTGGCCAGCTGCGCCTGCGAATCGCTGTCCCAGTCCGAGTTCTCGACCTGCTCGGCCGGATCGGCGGCGGGCGCGCTGAGGTACGCGGCCGGACCGTAGCCGTCTTCCTCTTCGCTGGCCGGCAGCGGGTCAAAGCTCATGTCGTGGGCGGCGAGGCGCTGTTCCATCTCCGAGACTTCCGCGGCCGGCACGCCCAGGTCCTGCGCCACCGCGCGGGTCTCCTCGGCGCTCAGCCAGCTCAGGTTCCGCTTGACGCGGCGCAGATTGAAGAACAGCTTGCGCTGCGCCTTGGTGGTGGCAATGCGCACCAGCCGCCAGTTGCGCAGCACGTATTCATGGATCTCCGCGCGGATCCAGTGCACCGCGAAGGACACCAGGCGCACGCCCACGGCCGGATCGAAGCGCTTCACGGCCTTCATCAGGCCCACGTTGCCTTCCTGGACCAGATCGCTCACCGGCAGCCCATAGCCGCTGTAGCCGCGCGCGATGTGCACGACGAAGCGCAGATGCGAGAGGACCAGCTGGCGGGCGGCACCGAGGTCATTGTCCTCGCGGAAGCGGCGCGCCAGATTCTGTTCTTCTTCGCGGCTGAGCACCGGCACGCGGCCGACCCGCTCCACATAGGCGTCGAAGCTGCCGAGCGGTCCGGCAACGCCGAAGTCGAGAGGTCGCGCGAGCAGGGCCGTGTGTGAGGTCATCGGTGTTTCCTCGGGTTTCAGTACTGCAAGATTTTAGCACTCCCAGGCTTTGAGTGCTAAGGGCGCCACAAGTTTCCGGGCAGCCGGTTTAGATTATCAAAATCAATGGCTTATCCGGAGCCCGGGTCCACCCGCGCCAGATGCCGGGCGGCGGCCAGCCAGGACCCGAGCCAGCCCAGCAGGGTGCCGACTCCGAGCAGAAATTGAAGGTCCCTTATTGAAGGGCCCGCCAGCACGAAGCGGCTGCCGTAGCTCTGCGCGAGCTGCGCGGCGGCGGGCGCCAGTGCGCGGAGCGAGGCCTCCACCACCATCCAGGCCGCCAGGCCACCGAGCAGGCCATAGAGCGCGCCGGTGTACAGAAACGGACGGCGCACGAAACCATTGGTCCCGCCGACGAGCTTGGTGACCTCGATCTCCGCGCGTCGATTCTGGATCTCGAGCCGGATGGTGTTGCCTACCACGGCCACCACTCCCACCCCCAGGAGCGCGGCGGCGAGCAGCAGTGAGCGGCGCAACAGGTTCAGGATGGCGTTGAAGCGCGCCACCCACGCACCGTCGAGCTGGACCGACTCCACCTCGGGCCAGGCCGCCAGATACCGGCGGAGCGATTCCATGTCGGCCGGACTGGCGTTGGTCGCCAGCGGCGTGATCGCCAGTACGTTTGGCAGGGGATTGCCCTCGAGCGCATCGAGGGCGGCGCCAAATCCGGATTGCGTCCGAAACTGCGCCAGCGCCTGCGCGGCCGTGATCAGGGTCACCGTGCCGACGCCGGCGCGGGCCCTGGCCGTGGCCGCGAGCTGCAGCGCGCGCGGCTCCGACACGCCGGTGTGCAGGTACGCCGAGAGCGCAACCGCCCCGCTGAAATCGCTGGTCGCCCCGCGCACATTACGCACCAGCACGTCCAGGCCCAGCGGCAGCGCCAGGGCCAGCCCCATCACCAGTACCGTGAACACGGTGGCAAACGGGGCGCGCGCCAGGTGCCCGGCGGAAGACACCAGGGCCTGGGCGTGGCGCAACAGGTAGCTGACGGGGCCAAGGCTCACCGGCGCGCCTCGATCGTCGGCAGCACAGTGTCCGGCTCGCCGGCGATGCGCCCGTTCTCGATGACGATGGCACGGAGCCCGGATTCCTTCACCAGGTGCAGGTCGTGGGTCGCCACCACCACCGTGACCCCGACCTCATTGAGCCGGCGAAACAGCGCCATCACTTCGGCGGCCAGCACGGGATCGAGATTGCCGGTGGGCTCATCGGCGATCAGGATCGGCGGCCGGCTGACGATGGCGCGTGCGATGCCCACGCGCTGCTGCTCCCCGACCGAGAGTTCCGCGGGCAGCACGCGCTCGCTCCCGAGCAGGCCGACCTGGTCGAGCGCCGCGCGCACCCGCTTGCCGATTTCCTTGAGCGAGCTGTCCGCGACGATCAGGGGCAGGGCCACGTTGTCGAACACCGGGCGATCGACGAGCAGGCGATGGTCCTGGAACACGACGCCGACGCGGCGGCGGAAGGCCGGCACCCGCCTTGCGGGGAGCCGCGCCGTGCCTTCGCCGCCCACGACCACCTGGCCGCGCGTCGGGCGCTCGAGCAGGGCGATCAGCTTGAGTACCGTGCTCTTGCCGGCCCCCGAACGCCCCGTGAGAAACACCATCTCGCCAGGCGCCACATGAAAGCTGACGTTGGACAGGGCCTCGCGGCCACTGCGATAGCGCTTGGCGACGGACTGGAAGGTGATCATGCCGCCGATCCCGCCTCGCGCACGCCCAAGGCGCTGCCCTCCAGCAGCGCCGAGGCGAAAGCAGCGGCATCGAAGCGACCGAAGTCCTCGCCGGACTCCCCCACGCCGATGAAACGGATCGGCAGGGCCAGCTTGCGCGCGATCGCCACCACGATGCCGCCGCGCGCGCTGCCGTCGAGCTTGGTGATCACCAGGCCGCTCACGCCGATCGCGGCGTGGAACTGCTCGGCCTGCGCCAGCGCGTTCTGCCCCTGGTTGGCGTCCAGGACCAGCAGCACCTCGTGCGGCGCGGCCGGATCGAGGCGGCCCAGCACGCGCTTGAGCTTGCCGAGCTCCGCCATCAGTTGCGCCTGGCTGTGCAGGCGTCCGGCGGTGTCGGCGAGCAGCACGTCGATGCCGCGGGCGCGCGCCGCCTGCAGGGCGTCGAAGACCACGGCGCCGGGGTCCGCTCCGCTCGGCTGCGCGATCATCTGCGCCCCGCTCCGTTGCGCCCACACGCCCAGCTGCTCGATGGCGGCGGCACGGAAGGTGTCGCCCGCCGCGAGCATGACTTTCAGGCCCTCATCGCGCAGCCGGGCCGCGAGTTTCCCGATCGTGGTCGTCTTGCCCGAGCCGTTCACGCCGACGATCAGCACCACGAAGGGCCGTGCGCTGGCATCGATGCGCAGCGCGGCCTCGCTGGGGCGCAGGATCTCGGTGAGGCGCGCGCGCAGGGCATCGAGGAGTGCGTCGGCGTCCGCAAGTTCGTGGCGGGCGACGCGTGCCCTGAGGTCCGCGAGGATCTCGGCGCTCGCCTGGACGCCGACGTCCGCGCCGATCAGCCGCTCTTCCAGTTCCTCCAGCAGTGCGGCGTCAATCTGCCGGCCCTGCAGGAGCGAGCGGATCTCGCGTGCCAGCGTCGTTCCGCCGCGATTGAGCCTGGCGCGCAAACGCCCGAAAAATCCCTTGCCATCGCCGGACATGGGTGGATTCTCTCACATGCGGTAGGCTTGCCGGGATGAGCCGCGAACCGCGTCCCGTCCGCAACCCGAAGGCCGCCGCGCATGTGCGCGGTGCGCAGGCGCGCCGCCTGCGCATCATCGCCGGACGGTGGCGCGGCCGGCGCTGGCAGTTCCCGGCGGGCGCAATCCGCCCCACGAGCGACCGCGTGCGCGAGACGCTGTTCAACTGGCTGCAGGGCCGGCTCGCGGGCCGGCGCTGCCTCGATCTGTACGCCGGCTCGGGCGCACTCGGTCTCGAGGCCCTGTCGCGCGGTGCGGCGCACTGCGTGTTCGTCGATCGCGATGCCAGGGTCCTCGCCGCGCTCGGCGAGCTGCTGCGCGACTGGGGCGCCGCGACCGATGAGGTGCGACTCGAGCATTCCGAGGCGCAGGGCTTTCTGGAGCGTGCGCCGCAGCCCTTCGATCTGGTCTTCCTCGATCCGCCCTTCGAGGGCGGGGAGCTGGCACGCTGCATGGCGCAGCTGCAGTCTCGCGGCTGGCTGGCGCCCGCCGGGCTTGTCTACGTCGAGCATCCCCGCGCGGCCACACTCCCGGAGCTGTCGCCGGCCTGGCAGGCGCTGCGGCGCGGCAACGCCGGCGCGGTCGGGTATGATCTGTATGAGTGCCGCTGAAGGAGCCGCCGTGTCACCGAATCGCAGGGCTGTTTACCCCGGGACTTTCGACCCGATCACCCGGGGCCACGAGGATCTGGTGCGGCGCGCGGCCGGCATCTTCGATGAGATCATGGTGGCCATCGCCGAGAGTCCGAGCAAGGCGCCGCTGTTCGAAGTCGCCGAGCGCGTCGCGCTGGCGCGCGGCGTGCTCGCCGACATCGGCAACGTGGAGGTCCGGGGCTACAGCGGCCTGACGGTGGAGTTCGCGCGTGCGCAGGGCTTCGGCGTGATCGTGCGCGGCCTGCGCGCGGTCTCGGATTTCGAGTTTGAATTCCAGCTCGCCAACATGGGGCGCCACATCGCGCCGGGCGTCGAGACGGTGTTCCTGACGCCCAAGGAACACTTCACCTTCATATCATCGACGCTGGTGCGCGAGATCGCGACACTTGGCGGCAGTGTCAGCGAGTTCGTGCACCCGCTGGTGGAGGCGGCGTTCCGGCGCCGCTTGCAGCCATGAAGCGCCGTCTGCAAGCCGTCGCGGCCGCCTGCCTGCTGCTGTCGTTCGCGGGCACGGCCGCCACCGCAACGGCGGCAACGCCTGCGGCCCCTGCACCGGCGGTCCCCGGCCATGCGGCCATCGCCTCGGCGCATCCGCTGGCCACGGCCGCTGGACTCGAGATCCTGCGCAATGGCGGCAACGCATTTGACGCCGCGGTGGCGGTCAGTGCGGCACTCACGGTCGTCGAGCCTACCGGTTCGGGCCTGACGGGCGGCGGCATCTACCTGCTGCATCGCCAGAGCGATGGGTTCGAGACGGCCATCGACGCGCGCGAGTTCGCGCCGGCCGCCGCGAGCCGCGATATGTTCCTCGATGCGAAGGGCGAGCCGGTGCCGGGACTGTCGACGGACAGCGCGCTCGCCGCCGGCATACCGGGCGAGCCGGCGGGCATGGCGCTGCTGGCGGCAAAATATGGGAAAGTCTCGGTGGCGAAGAGCCTCGCGCCGGCGATCCGGTTGGCACGCGAGGGCTTTCCGCTCAGCGCGCGCCTGCACGACTCGCTGGAGAGGCGGTTGGCCCAGTTCGCCTCCGAGCCCGACGTGGCGCGAAATTTCCTGCGCGATGGCGCGGTGCCGCCCGTGGGGACGGTGATTCGCCAGCCGGAACTGGCCGCGACGCTGGAGTACCTCGCGCAGCACGGGCTGGACAGTTTCTACCAGGGGACATTCGCCGCGCAGCTCGTCGCCGGCGTGCGCGCGCA